>Ga0105240_10004773_pt1 | contig 20456 bp, 11 predicted proteins | sample KBSC54metaG_FD_80426 | JGI IMG/M metagenome (GOLD analysis project Ga0105240, IMG submission 80426) | Corn rhizosphere microbial communities from Kellogg Biological Station, Michigan, USA - KBS C5-4 metaG | ecosystem: Host-associated > Plants > Roots > Rhizosphere > Soil | place: Michigan, USA... | reverse complement strand
GAACCACGAGTTCGAAAAGGCGCGCTTCTATTCGGACGAAGAGCGCAAAGAGCGCGAGAACATGCGGCAGCTCCGGGAGAAGTACAACCTGGACGATTCTTCCACCGGCTGCGTCACCAAGGACGATATCGAGGACGTGGTCGCACGCTGGACCGGCGTGCCGATGACGTCGATCAAGGAAGAAGAAATCACCAAGCTCCTGCGCATCGAGGATGAACTGCACAAGCGGATCATCAGCCAGGAGAAAGCGATTTCGGCGCTGGCTCGTGCCATCCGCCGCTCGCGTGCGGGCCTCAAGGCGTCTGCCCGTCCGGCCGGTTCGTTCCTGTTCCTCGGACCCACCGGCGTCGGCAAAACCGAAGTGGCGCGCGCGCTGGCCAGCTTCCTCTTCGGCAGCGAGAAGAGCCTGGTGCGCTTCGATATGTCGGAGTACATGGAGAAGCATTCGATCTCCAAGCTGATCGGTTCGCCTCCCGGATATGTGGGCTACGAAGAGGGCGGCCAGTTGACCGAGCGGGTGAAGCGTAACCCGTACTCGATCATCCTGCTCGACGAAATCGAGAAGGCTCACCCGGACATCTACAACATCCTGTTGCAGGTGTTTGAAGACGGCCAGTTGACCGATGGACTCGGCAACCAGGTCGACTTCAAGAACACCATCATCATCATGACGTCGAACCTCGGCGCCCGCTTCCTCGAGAAGCGCGGCCATCTCGGGTTCTCGGCGCCTCTCGGAGAGGGCATCCCCTCGAAGATCGAGGACATGGTGCGTGGCGAAGTGAAGAAGGCGTTCAATCCCGAATTCCTGAACCGCCTGGACGAAGTGATCCTCTTCACCAGCCTCAATGACGACGACCTCATCAAGATCATCGACCTGCTGGTCGATCAGGTGAACGTGAACCTGGTATCCAAGCAAGTGAAGATCAAGCTGGCGCCGGACGCCGCGAAGTACCTCCTGGAAAAGACTTGCGGCGACCGCAGTTACGGCGCTCGCCCGCTCCGGCGCGCCCTCCAGAAGTACATCGAGGATCCGCTGTCGGAATCGCTGATCCAGGGCACGCTGCCTCGTCCTTCGGAACTCGAAGTCTATCTCGGCGACACCGGAATCTACTATCGCCAGCTCAATGTCGAAGGCGAAGCCGCCGTCACCGCCGGTGCCCCCGCGGAACCCACCCCCGGCACCTTGCTGTACACGTTCTAGCTTTCCGCAATCTGCGTGTGGGGCAGGCGCTTTCGCCTGCCCCATCTTCACCCGTCACTGTAGCGCTTCGATTGGCTGCAGGTGAGAGCCGAAGATGCGGAGGACGCCCGCGCTGTACTGGACGAAAGCGCGACTGTGTCCGCCGAAGCTATCCTCTCGGAGCACGAAGCCATCACGGCACGGCCGTTGCAATCCGCCGTGTTCGGAACTCTGTTTCTGCCGTTGGAGTTCTACTCCCTGTGACTTCTGCTGCCAGTATTCCGCTGGCGAACCCTAAATCCGCGCGAGTGGCGAAACGTAATTGCCGCCTCGATGCTGAATCGGCATTTCGACCATCGAGGTCTCTGACATCGTGCGAGCGCTCTGGTAGACTCAATCTCCGCTTGCCTGCCGCGAGAGCGCCAGTTCGAGGTGCTCCGGCGAGATCTTCTCCAATCGCATGAGATGCTCGCCCAAGCGCACCGAGGCCGGTTGGCTCCGTAGCGCGGCCTCCAGATCCCGTGCCGGTAGAATGCGCATGCGGACGAGCAACTCGCCCAGCCGCGGCCGCGCGTGGACGGGATAGTCGTGTTCCGTCTTCCGCCATGCCAGCGACTCGCGGCGTACCGCAGCGGTCGCGAACTGGCGCAATGCCGCCAGCGTGGCCAGACAGTTGACCAGGTTCCCCCAGGCCATCCGGATCGGCACGCCGCTGGCGAACATCCATCCGTAGACCTGTGCGCTGGCCATCATCCGGCAGCCTGTTTGAAACACGGAGATCGCGGCCGTAACCGCGAGCACCGGCAGAAGCCCCGGGGCGTGGCTTCTGTACCCCAGCAGCCCGAGCACGAACAGCACGCTGACCACCGGCGAGAGCAGGTTACCAACCAGTCCTTTGCGGTCGCGCCAGAACCAATAGGTCTGGCGCGTACCGGTGTCCCAGCCGTGATTGCGCCAGCCCTGCAGCGCGATCCCCGCCACCCAGCGGCTGCGCTGCCGCACAGCCGCCCCGATCCGCCGCGGAAAGTACTCACGTGTCGCCACCGGGCTCGGTGAATCGAAGCGCAGCGGCAGGAAGATCTGACGGCAGCCCTGCTGGTGCAGCCGGTATCCCGTTTCGTAGTCTTCCGTCAGGCAGGCTGGATCGAACATCTGGCCGCCGCGCAAGTCGGCAAGGTGCTCCAGTGCGTCGCGGTCGAACCCGGTGCCCACGCCGTTCGACGGCAGGAACCCGCCCAGTCGCTGCCGCACCGGAATGTCCTTGGACTGGAACTCGGCGAATTCGTCGCAGTATAGGCCGTGCGTCATCTCGCGAAGCCCGGTCGGCAGCGCCAGCACCGGCACCTGCACCATCTGGTGATCGCGCATATACCAGTTGATCAGGCGCAGCGATTCCGGATGCACCAGGTCTTCCGCGTCGTGGGTGATGACGACGTCGAACCGCTGACCCTCTCGAGCTTCGTGCGCCAGCATGCGCCGGTAGATGGCGTTCAGGCAATCGCCTTTGCTCGTAGGACCGTCGTGCGGGACAGTCGCGATGTGGATCCGGTCGTCACGGCGGCCCGCCTTCGCCACCGCTTTGCGAGTCGCGTCGTCGTTGGGATAGACGCCGACAAAAACTTCGTAGTTCTGGTACTGAATCGCCGCCAGGTTGTGCTCCAGCATCTGTCCGATGACGCGATGCTCGTGCCATAACGGAACGAAGATGGCGATCCGGCGCTCCCGCTGTTCCGCGACTTCACCCGCTCCCGGCCACCGGAACTCGCGCTTGGCGAAGATCCAGACCAAACTGATGAACAGATCATCCAGTCCGCTAATCAGGATCCACGCCGCCAGCGGGCCCAGCCATAACTCAATTGACACGGAATGGAGTAGTACTTTTTCAGAGCCAAAAGTCTCATATATTTTGGGACCAGGAGTCAGCAGTCAGAATCCTGAGATTTTCGCCCGCCTGGAGGCACTATCCTTCGTGGCGGTGGCTGCAAAGAGTTTTCGCGATCTCGTCGTGGGCGCAAAGCGCATGAATTCGTGCTGGAACTCTATAAACTCACAGGAGGTTTTCCAAAGCAGGAGCAATACGCCCTAACGATCCAGATGCGGCGGGCTGCAGTTTCAATTCCCGCCAACATAGCACAGGGGTTCCGCCGCCGCACAAGGCCGGAGAAAGCGCGTTTCCTAAACATAGCCCAAGGCTCCCTCGAGGAATGCCGCTACTACTTAATCCTCAGCCAGGATCTCGGCTACGCGTCAACTGATGCCCTATCAAACCGGATCGAAAAACTCAGCCGCATGCTGACGGCATACACTAACGCTCTCCTGACTCCTGAGTTCTGACTCCTATTCCCCCACCATCGTGATTTTGGTGTACACCACCTCAAATCCCAGCCTCTCGTAGTTCCGCTGGGAGATGCTGCCCGGGAGGGTGGACGCCGTGGCGGTGTCGCAGCCCTGGGCAATACCTTCGTTCAAGCGGGCGGCAATGAGTTCGCGATGAAAGCCCTGACGCCGAAACTGCGTAAGCGTGCTATCCGCGAAGAATGTCGCCAACCCGCCGTGCCTGGCGGTCGCGCCTCCACCGGCCGGTTCGCCCGTCTCGGTCGCGGCCAGATAGCAGAGTGCTCCGGACATCGCAAATATGGCCCGGCCGACATCCATTTCTTCCGTCGTCAAGTGAGGTTGCTCGAAGAACCCATGCCCGACCGTATAAGCCCACAGGTCGCCTTCGCCCGGTATCGCCCGGCGCACGCGCGGCGTGAACGCGATCTCCACCCCGGTGAGCCGCTTCACCAGGACGTTATTGAACTCGGTAGGCCGATAACCCCGATCGGCCAGCGCGGCGAGCAGCCCCGGATCAGCCAGCGGGCAGAGGTCGATCGTCACCTTCGCTTCGCGCGAGCGGAAAAATTCCTCGATTGCGTCCAACTCTCCCGCCGACACCGGCCCGTTCAGTCCGATACCCACGGCGTGCGTGAGCGGCGAATCGGCGCCCACGAAAATGGCGCACCCGCCGGCCACTTCCAGTGCCGCCGCCTGCACGCCCTCGGGCGCCCACGAGCAACCGCGCGCATTGGCGGCTTCAGCGGCTTCGAGACGGCGCGCCAGTAAGGCGTCGGCATGCAGCATGGCACCCTTATGGTAGTTCATCGCATCATATAGGTATGGCGATCGATACGTTGCAACTGCCGGTTCACGGTATGACCTGCGGGAACTGCGCCCGCACCGTCGAGCGAACCCTGGCATCCACTCCCGGCGTCACCAAAGTGAGCGTCGACTTACAGGGCGAACGCGCGACCGTGGAATACGATACGGGCCTGGTCAAGCCCGAGGTGCTGGCCCACGCGGTCCGCGACCTCGGTTACGAAGTCCCCGCATGAGCACCGCCGCACCGGAGCGCGTCGATCTTCCCGTCTCCGGCATGACGTGCGCTGCCTGTGCGCGCAGCATTGAACGTACGCTCGCCAAGACTCCCGGCGTCGAGCGCGCCAGTGTGAACCTGGCCACCAACACCGCCACCGTCGAGTACGACTCCCGCCGCGTCAAAGCCAATGACTTCGTGGCGGCGATCGAGAACCTCGGCTACGGTGTCCCGCAAACCGAAGCCCCTCCCGATGCCGCCGAAACCGGCTATCGACTCCGTCTGATCGTGGCGGCGGTCTTCGCGGTTCCGGTGATGGTGCTCGGCATGATGGAGCGCGCCCCTTGGGTGCAGTTGCTGCTAACGCTGCCCGTCATCTTCTACGCGGGCGCGCCGTTCTACGCCGCGGCCTGGATCGCGCTGCGCCACAAATCGGCGAACATGAACACGCTGATCTCCCTCGGCACCGGCGCGGCGTTTCTCTATTCCGTGTGGGAGACGGCGCGCGGCGGCCACATGGTCTACTTCGAGGCTGCCGCGGTGATCGTGACCCTGATTCTGTTGGGCCGCACGCTGGAAGCGCGTGCGCGCGGCAAAGCCTCCGAAGCCATCCGCCGACTGATGGATCTGCAGCCTCCGATTGCACGCATCGTGCGCGATGGCATCGAGACGGAAACTCCCGTGGAGCAGGTGCGGACCGGCGACGTCGTCGTGGTTCGACCGGGCGAGCGCGTTCCGGTCGATGGCAGAGTGACCGGTGGAGAATCGGCCGTAGACGAGGCCATGCTCACCGGCGAGAGCATGCCCGTCGATAAGCACGCCGGTGATCCCGTCTTCGCCGGCACCATCAACCGCTCGGGCGCGTTTCAATACGAAGCGACCAAGGTGGGGCGGGGCACTGTCCTGCGGCAGATGATCGAGATGGTCAAACAGGCGCAGGGTTCACGCGCTCCCGTGGCCCGGCTCGCCGACACCGTCAGCGGTTATTTCACAGTCGCAGTCCTGGCGGCGGCAGCCGTGACGTTCGGTGCCTGGCTATTCTTCGCGCCCTTCGCTGTGGCGCTGGTCAACGCCGTCGCGGTGTTGATCATCGCCTGCCCCTGCGCGCTGGGACTCGCCACTCCGACGGCCATCATGGTCGGCACCGGCCGCGGCGCAGAGCGTGGAATTCTGATCAAGGGCGGCGAAGCCCTGGAAATGGCCCACCGCATCGATACGGTCGTGCTGGATAAGACGGGCACTGTCACCGAGGGGCGGCCTCGCGTGGTGCGGATCGTGCCCGCGCCCGGGTTTTCCGAGGACGAGGTACTGCGACTGGCTGCTTCGGCCGAGAGCTACTCGGAGCATCCCATCGGCAAGGCGATCGTCGAGGCGGCATCGCAGCGCGGCATCGCGCTCGAAGAGGGGGTGGGCTTCCGTGCTTTGACGGGCCACGGCGTTGCGGCCACGATCGGCGGACGCGAAGTGGCCATCGGACGGCCCGGCATCCACGTGACTGTCGACGGCAAAGATGCCGGCGACATCGACGTTGCCGACGCCATCAAACCGGAAGCCGCCGAAGCTGTGCGCCGACTGCGCGGCATGGGTCTGGAAGTCTGGATGATCACCGGCGACAAGCAGGCTACGGCCGAAGCCATCGCCCGCGAGGCCGGGATCGATCACGTGCTGGCCGAGGTGCTGCCGGAAGGCAAGGTCGCTGAAGTGAAGCGCCTCCAGGCCTCCGGCAAGCGGGTCGCGATGGTCGGCGACGGTATCAACGACGCGCCCGCTTTGGCGCAGTCCGAACTCGGCATCGTCATGGCATCGGGCACCGATGTCGCCATGGAGGCCGGCGGCATCACGCTCATGCGGAGCAACCTCAACGGCGTCCCGGAAGCCATCGAGCTATCGCGCCGCACCATGAAGATCATCCGCCAGAATCTCTTCTGGGCCTTCGCCTATAACTCGCTCGGCATCCCCATCGCCGCGCTCGGACTGCTCTCGCCCATGCTCGCCTCGGGCGCCATGGCGCTCTCCAGCGTGAGCGTCGTCAGCAACAGCCTGCGCCTGAAGTAACGACATGCTGACCGATTCCGTGCGCGCCAAGATCGACGAGCAGATCGAGCGGACGATTCACCTCATCGGGCTGCTCCCTGAGCATGCGGGCGCATCGCCCGTTGGCGAGTTGCTCGGCCATCTGTTGGATTGCATGGCGGGCTTCTGCGCCGTCCTGTATCGGGCGCATCCGGAAGAGTTGGCGCACTTCGAATCGCTGCGGTCGTTGCCCGTCAATCAGGTGTGTACGCCGGAAGCAGCGTGCCGGGGCATCGCCACATACCGCGCCCACATTCACCAGGGCTTCGATTTGCTCAGCGACAGCGATCTCGGAGTCCGGCTCCAGACCATCTTTGTTCCCGAAGGCGAGACGGTGCTCACGCTACTCCTCGGCAATCTCGAGCACCTGATCAATCACAAGCATCAGCTCTTCACATACCTGAAGCTGATGGGCGTCGCCGTGGGGACGCCGGATCTTTACCAGTTCCGCGGCTAGCTGGAATAGTAGCCGGTGCGCGACTGCACGACGAGATCTTTCTTCTTCGCCGCGAGGTGAATATGCCGGAACAGGCCCGGTTCCGATGCCTGGTCGGGCGTGTAGCCTATGTTGTACTGGTTGCGCAGATCCTCTTGGATATCGGCGAAGATCTTATCGAGCGGATGACTGTGCGACACCTGGTAGAAGCGGCCGCCGGTCTCGCTGGCGATCTGTTCGAGAACCTTCTTGCCATCGGCGCGCGCGCCGCCGCCACCGCCGCCGGGCATCGGACGCTGCCGGCCCATTCCGCCGAACGTCGGTCCACCGCCGCCATACCCTTCGGAATCGGCAAACAGGATGGAGTACACCAGCGTGTCAGCCTTCTGCGCCGCGCCGATCCCCTGGAATAGCGTGACCTTGCTGCCGGTGTCCACGCCGTCGGTGAGCAGGACCAGCGCCTTACGGCCCTTCTGTTTGCTCATCAGGTCTTCGGACGCCAGCAGCACCGCATCGTACATCTTCGTGCCGCCGTTGCGACCGCCGCGGCTGCGACCCTGCGGGTATCCGCCGCCTTGCGGGTATCCACCGCCCTGCGGATAGCGCCTTCCTCTGCCACCGGGATAACCGCCGCCACCGGGGTAGCCGCCGCCCTGCTGTGGAGGAGCGCCGCCCTGCTGCCCCTGCTGCTGTTGCTGGCCCGGATCGGCCACCTGCAGCAGGTCCAGCGCCTTTTCCAGATTGGCGCGCGACGCCGTGAAGTCTTGCAGTAACTCGGACTCGGAGTCGAAGTGCAGCACAAACGCCAAGTCGCGATCGGGGCGAAGGATCTGGTCGAAGAACTTGATGCCGGCCGCCCGTTCGTCACCCAGAAGGCGGCGCTGGCTGCCGCTAGTATCGACCATGAGCCCCAGATACAGCGGCAGGCTGCTTTCCTGGCTGAAGAACTTGATGGTCTGCGTCCGGCCCTCTTCGTCCAGCAGGAAGTCGTCTTTGGTCAATCCCTTGATGATCTTCCCCGACTTGTTGCGCACGGTCGCGAACACGTTGACGACTTTGGCGTCCGCGGAGTACTTGGGCGCCGCCTCGGGTAACTGTTGTCCGGAAAGCAGGCGCGCGGCGGGGTAGAGCGAAAGGGCGGAGAGCAGGCTTCGCCGTGTGAGCTTGTTTTCGGTAAACACTTCGCATAGGAAGATGCATCGGAGGGCCGTTGCGTTACACAATAGCCTTATGCGTCACCTTTTGGCCCTCGCGCTGCTGGCCATTCCTGCCTTCTCGCAAACCACTCATTTGCTGTTGCGATCGCCGGCCTTGAGCCGCACCCAGATCGTCTTTTCGTATGCCGGCGACCTCTGGAGCGTGCCCCGAGTGGGCGGGGAAGCGCGCCGCCTCACTGCCGGGGTGGGCGACGAGCGCGACCCGATCTTCTCGCCCGACGGCTCTATGGTGGCCTTCACGGGCGAATACGACGGCAACACCGATGTGTACGTGATCCCCGCGTCCGGCGGAGTCCCCAAGCGCCTCACCTCGCACCCCGACGGCGATTACGCGCTTGCATGGACCCCCGACGGCAAGCGCATCCTGTTTGCCTCTCGGCGCGATAGCGGCACCGACGCCGTCCACTTGTTCACCACCTCGATGGAAGGCGGCTTTCCCGATGAGTTGCCGCTGCCGAATGGGGAATCGGGCTCCTTTTCTCCAGACGGCACGCACTTGGCCTATGTCCCGCTCTTCCAGTGGCAGGCGGCGTGGAAGCGGTATCGCGGCGGCCAGACCAAGAAGATCTGGATGGCCAATCTGTCCGATTCCAGCGTCACTGCGATCCCCCGTGAAAACTCCAATGACTTTAACCCCCTGTGGGTCGGCGACAAGGTCTACTTCCTGAGCGACCGCAACGGCCCGGTCACCCTGTTCAGCTACGACACCAAGACGAAACAGGTGAACCAGTTGGTGGAGAACCACGGCCTGGATCTCAAGAGCGCCTCGGCCGGCCCCGGCGCGATCGCGTACGAGCAGTTCGGCTCACTGTATCTGTACGACTTGCGCACCGGTCAATCGAAGGCCGTCGATGTGAAACTGGCGGGCGACCTGCCGGAGTTGCGGACCCATTACGTCAGAGTCGCCAAGCGGCTGCGTTCTGCCGACCTTTCACCGAGCGGCGCGCGCGCTGTCTTCGAAGCCCGCGGCGAGATCGTCACGGTGCCCGCCGAGAAGGGCGATGCCCGCAACATCACCCAGACCACCGGCGCCAATGAGCGCAACCCCATCTGGTCGCCCGACGGCCAGACGATCGCTTACCTCTCCGACGAGAGTGGCAAGTACGAGTTGCACCTCCGCTCGCAGGACGGCGCCGGTGAGGTCAGGAAGATCAAGCTGAGCGATAACCCCGCGTTCTACACTTCGCTGGCATGGTCGCCCGACAGCAAGAAGATCGCGTACGAGGACAACCACCTGCACCTGTACTACATCGATGTGGAGCAGAAGAAGCCGACCCTGGTGGACACGGACCATTATCAGGACGGTGGTGATCTCGCGCCCTCGTGGTCGCCGGATAGCAAGTGGCTCACCTACGTCAAGCAACTGAAGAGTCACATGACCGCGGTGTTTCTGTATTCACTGGCAGACGCTTCGGCCACGCAGGTGACCGACGGTATGAGCCGCGCGAAGAGCCCTGTTTTCGACAAGGACGGCAAGTATCTGTACTTCCTGGCCAGCACGAATGCCGGCCCTTCGAGCGAGCAGGACGTCGGCAACTTCTCACGTCCGATCAGCTTCAGCGCTTACCTGATGGTGCTGTCGAAAGATCAGGCGTCTCCGTTCGCGCCCGAGAGCGATGACGAGAAGAAGGAACAGGCCAAAACCGACGAGTTGATCCGCGTCGAGGACTTCATGCCCAAGAAGAAGGACGACGCGAAGAAGGACGATAAGGACGCCACCAGTAAGGTCGATCTCGAGAACATCGGCCAGCGCATTCTGTCGCTGCCTTTGCCGCCGCGAAGATACGCGGCAATCGGGGTGGGCAAACCGGGCATCGTATTCGTGATCGAGCAGCCACCTTCGGGTACCGAGGACCAGAACGCGACCGTCCAGCGCTACGACATCAACAAACGTAAAGGCGATGTCGCGGTCCGGGGCGTGCAGCAGTTCACGGTGTCATTCAACGGCGAGAAGATGCTCTATCAAGCGGGAGACAAATGGACGATCGCTGCCGCCGCCGATAACTCCGACCCGAAGGAACTCAAGACCGGCGACTTGCAGGTGCGCGTCGAGCCTGCCGCCGAATGGAAGCAGATGTACCACGAGGCGTGGCGCATCGTCCGCGACTTCTTCTACGATCCCAACTACCATGGCCTCGATTTGCAGGCCGCCGAAGAGAAGTACTCCGTCTATCTGAGCGGCATCGCGTCGCGCGCCGACCTGAATTACCTCTTCACCGAGATGTTGGGCGAGTTGACGGTAGGCCACGAATTCATCGGCGGCGGCGATACTCCCGATGTGAAGCACATACCGACGGGACTGCTGGGCGCCGACTACAAACTCGAGAACGGCCGCTACCGCTTCGCCCGCATCTACAACGGTGAGAATTGGAATCCCGGGCTGGTCGCGCCGCTCACGCAACCCGGGGTGAACGTCCACGTCGGCGACTATCTCCTGGCCGTGAACGGCCGCGAATTGCGATCGTCCGACGAGGTCTACGGTCTGTTCGAGATGACTGCGGGCAAGGCGACGATCCTGCGCGTCGGACCCGATGCCTCGGGCGCCAATGCCAGGGACGTCACGGTGGTGCCAGTCGATAGCGAGAGCAATCTGCGACATCTCGCCTGGGTGGAGGACAATCGCCGCAAGGTGGACCAACTCTCCGGCGGCCGCATCGCCTACGTCCACATGCCCGATACTGGAACCGGCGGGTACACTGCGTTCACGCGCTACTTCTTCGCCCAAATCGGAAAAGAGGCGGCCATCATCGACGACCGCTTCAACCACGGCGGCAGCTTGGCGACCGATATCGTGGAGTACCTGCAGCGCAAGCCGATGAGCTATGTGACCTTCCGCGACGGCGCCGATTCCCCGCAACCGCAGGGCGCGATTTTTGGACCGAAGGTGATGCTCACGAACGAATTCGCAGGGTCGGGCGGCGATGCGATGCCATGGTATTTCCGGCGTGCGGGCGTGGGCAAACTCATCGGCATGCGTACCTGGGGCGGCCTGGTAGGACTCACCGGTTTCCCCGATCTGATGGACGGCGGCGGCGTGACGGCGCCGAATGCCGCCATCTGGAATCCCAACGGCACGTTTGACGTGGAGAATCACGGCGTGACTCCTGACATCGAGGTCGATATGGATCCCGCGCTTGTCCGGCAGGGCCATGACCCGCAATTGGAGAAAGCCGTCGACGTCCTGATGGCCGAGTTACCCAAGACGCCGGCGTCCGACCCCAAGCGCCCGACCTACCCGAACTACCACAAGAAGTAGGCGTGCCTCGCCCGCCGAGGGTGGCTCCAGCGGCCCGTACGGCGCCCTGTAACGCCGGCGGTCTTTGCCGCCGGCGCCTTTGCCCGTTTGCGAAGACAGTCGAGTGTTCCGTGAACCCGTCGCGGCTCCGATCGAAGCCGCGCTGCTAAACCCGAGCAGTCGGCACTGACGCCACCTACTTGAAAATGCTCTTAGGGATCATGCCGTGGATGCCCTTGGTGCCGTCCACCGCCTGCGTGACGTTGAAGTCCACCGCCACGCTGCTCAGCGCGTAGGCATCCTCGCGCGTGAGGTGCTTTTCCGTCACCAGGAAGTCGATGGACTCACGCACGGCCAGAATGAGCGCCTGCGTGAGATCGGGATCGAGTCCCATCACGATCCAATGGGTCGGGGTCTCGCCGCGCGGCCACGTCAAGTGCATGTCCTTGCGCACGATGAACTGGAACGTGCCCTCCAGTGACGTCTCCATCGCGGTGATATCGACCTCGCCATTGCCCTGTCCGGCGTGACCGTCGCCGACTTCGAAGAGCGCGCCCTTCACGTGCACCGGGATGAACAGCTTGGTGCCGACGACCAGATCCTTGTTATCGATATTGCCGGCGTGCGCTCCAGGAGGAGCGCTGTTGAGCCGTCCCAGGGATTCGTCTGGCGCCACGCCCATACTGCCGAAAAAAGGATGCAGCGGAATCTCGATGTTGTCGGCGAACTTCGCCACGTTGCGCTTGGTATCGAGCGGGATAATTTTCGTGTTCGACCGCTGAAAGTCGGTCGGAGGCAGGACGCCGCGCTGCGGACTAAATCCGTTCGACGCGTAGGGCGTTGAAAGGTCGATCTTCTGGATCCGCACTTCCAACACGTCGCCGGGTTCGGCGCCTTCGATGTAGATGGGGCCGGTGAGAATGTGACCGCCCGGTCCCTTGGCCTCGCCCGTGACCTCCTTATAGATCTGCTTCAACTCGGGCTGGATGTCCTCGTCCTTCACGCCCGCGCGGGCCAGCGATTGCGGACTGCTCGTGGTCATGGTCTGCACGGTCACCGTGTCGCCCGACTTGATCCGCAATACCGGTTTGGCCTGCGACCAGTAGTATCCCCACGCCACAGTGCTCGGCGAAGCCTTCAATTGGTGATCGGCGGCATGGGCCGCGGTCATCGCAGCCATCAATGCAAGAAGGGTTCTCATGTTATCCAGCGATTCTACCAACATCGGCGCTCTGGCATACTGAAGTTCAGTTGATGAATTCCAATGAATCGATGTTGACGCGCAGTGCGACGTGGCTGACGTTCGCGTCCGCCGTGGCGATTATGCTCTCGATCGCGGCCGCGCAGATCCTGCTGGGGCTGGCTTTGGCCGCGATGCTGATGTCCGGCGAGAAGATCCGGCTGCCGCGGATCAAGCTGGCGCTGGGCTTGTTCCTGCTGGGCACCGTAGTCGCGCTGTTGTTCTCCGGCGAAATGGCGCACGGGCTGCCGCAGATCCGCAAGTTCTATGTGTTTACGGAACTGGTGGTGGTGTTCTCCTGCCTCCGCGTGATGGCGCTGCTGCGCTGGCTGTTTCTCTCGTGGGCCGGGGTCGGCAGCATCGACGCGCTACGGGGATACGTGCAGTTCGCGGGCAAGATGCAGCAGGCGCACGCGCAGGGTCTGAGCCTCTATCAGTACTACGTCAACGAGCGCATCACCGGCTTTACCAGCCACTGGAATACGTACTCCGCCGAGGAGATGTACGCGTTCCTGATGATCTGCGCGTTCCTCTTTTTCTCGCCCACGGCGCGGCGGCGGACGTGGATTTGGGTGCTGTGCGCGAGCCTGATCGCCGGGGCTATTCTGCTAGCGGAAACGCGCGGCGTGTATGCCGCGGTGGCGGTGGGCGGCGTGTACCTGCTGTGGTTCTGGCATCGTAAACTCGTGCTGCTGCTTCCGGTGGCGGCGGTGATCCTGTTCTTCGCTTCGCCGGCGATGATCCGCGAACGCTTCACTTCGTTCCTGAAGCCGAAGCAGGAGGACTCGAATTCCTTCCGCATGATCGCCTGGCGCAGCGGCATTCGCATGATCGAGGCGCACCCGCTGCTGGGGATCGGACCCGACGGCCCCAAGTATCACTTCATGGAATACATTCCGCCGGACGTGCCGAAGGCGAGCCTGCCGTCGGGCTTCTACGAGCACATCCACAATCTGTATTTGCAGTACGCGGCGGAACGGGGGATTCCGGTGCTGCTGATTTTCCTATGGATGATCGGGCAGATTTTGTGGGATTTTTATCGAGGTGTGCGCGGCTCGCCGCCGGGTCGTAGCGATCGGCGATTCATTCTTCATGGTGGAATCGCGGTCGTGCTGGCGGTGCTGGTGGAGGCGTTCGTCGAGGTAAACCTGGGGGATAGTGAGGTGCTCACGATGTTCCTGGTGGTGGTGGGCTGCGGCTACCTGGCGCTGGAACTACCGGCCGAGGAAACGAGCCTGCCGCGTGCCGCGGTCCAGCGGTAGCGCGTAGCCGATCAGGCAGAACTGATCCAGCGCGAAGAGTACGACCGACTCGACTCCCGCGCCGACCGCGAGCCGGCGCTCTTTCATCCACGGCGTCGTGTAATCGCCGATCCCGACCAGGTGGCTCGCCTTCGCAGGCGGAAATCCGAGCGTCATCGGTAATTGGATCGACTGTTGCGCCAAATTGAGATTGCGATCGCCGGTATAGGTGAAGTTTTCCGTTTTCAAGCAATCCAGCGTGGCGGGCGTCCAGTATGCGGCCGGGTAGTTGACCAGGCGATTCAACGCCGTGTTGTTGACGTCGGGCGGATAGAGCACTTCGAATCGGGTGGCCGGCTGCGCCTGCCTGACAGCGGTCATGATCGTCTGCGTGAATTCGCCGATCAGTCGCGCGAGAAAGGCGCATTCGTCCGTGTAGGGTTGCGGGCCGGTGGTTTCGCTCGCGATCACTGCCATCGGCCGGTTGTACTCCGCTTGAAACGCGCCGGTGGTGTGGGCATCGTAAAACGGCATGCCCGACTTGGCGGCGAAGTACCACCATTGCACTTCGCCGAATTGCAAGTACGGAACGATGCCGGCGCTTGTCATCAGACCGGCCATGTCGATGTAGACCCGTTTCCAGTACGCCGTGCTCTCCGGTCCGAAATTCGTCTGGAGCGCCGGAGTATTCAGCCAGGCCGGGTCGCCGTCGGGATATCGCTGTGCGATGGCGGCCGACGTCGAGTCATCGCCGTTGCCCAATTCCATGCTGAACGAGGCGGTCACCTCGAGCCCCGCCGCATGCAGCGAGCGGAAAAAGCTGATGCTCCAGTCCCGGCACGCGCGATTAATGCGCGGCGCGGCGGTGAGGTCGGTCAGCCACTTGCCATCGGAGCCGCCGGTCAGTTCGGGTGCGCTCGTCTCCGCATGGAAGGTGGTGCTGTTCGTCTCCACGTTCACACCAGTGCCGTTCGCCGCCGACCCGATCGCCCGCGCGGTGATGGTCAGGACCGCGCCATCGGCACTCGCCCAGACGCCTGTAGATCCGGCGTTGATCAGCAGGGCGAAACAGCGCGCCACGCTCTCCGGTGTGTCGCCGATCAGATTGAGATGGCTGATATCCGTGCCGCCGATCGTCACCGTCGTGATCTTGCCGAATTCCGAGGCGCCGCTGAACGTAATGGTTGCGGCGGCGTACGAAAATCCCGACGCGCACAATTCGTAGAACCAGAGCGCGCCGGTGTAGTGATTGACGCGGCCGTGAAAGCCGAGCGTGTCGATCAGCCAGGCTGTTCGCTCCGGCGCAATGGCGATCGAATGGAGCGTGTCCCAGTCGGTGGCCAGGCTGGTGCATGGCACCGTCGCGCACTCCGGTATGACGGCCGACGGAATCGCGACTTCCAGAGAATCGAAATAGAAATACTCGCCGGCCGTGCCTGCATGCGTGATGGTCACGACGTGCGTCATGTTGGCGGCGAGTTGTCCCAGCGGGATGCGCACCAGCACGTCCTCGCCCGATAGGATTCGCGTGCCGTCCTGGTAGTAGGCGAGTTGTAACTGGATCTGTTGCGGCGCAGCGTTGTCCACTTGCACCGCGATTAACGCGCCGGTATCCGCATATCGCGCGCCCAGATACAGCGAGTGGCTTTGCGATGCCGTGTAACTGCAGCGGACCGTGTCGCCCGGCGTGGTCGTCCACTGAATCGAACCACCGGAGAAATTGCCGCGAGCCTCCGACCAACTGCCGGTGTAAGCGACGGCGGTCGAATCGTCTTCGATTCTGCGCGTGCCCGGACCCGCCACCATATACTCGAGCTTCGTCCCGGTGACCGACCAGCCGCTCACGACAATCGAAAACTCGCCGCGTTGGAACTCACACGTCTGAAGATCGGCGGCCCAGGTCCACCGCAGTTTGCGGACATTCGTGGTGGGGACCGCCGCGCCGTGAATGTCCTCCAACGCGCCGAAATTCAGGTCGATCTGCCAGCAAGTGGGCGACGTCCCGCCACAGAACATCGCCCACGCCTGCGCCCACGATTCGGTGCACGCCCCATGCACGGTTCCGTAGACGCCAACTCGATTTCCATTCGCCCCCGGCATGCCGAGGTAAGTCAAAACGATCTGGCTGCCGCTTGCGGCCGCGGTCACGAAGCCGGTCGCCTGATTCGCGGTGATCGCGGCCGCCAGCCAGGTGAGCGCGCTGGCTATGGTGTCGTTCCCGTTCAGCCTGTAATTGAAATGCTGATCCAGCCAGGACAACTCGATGTAGTCGTCCTTTGTCGCAGTGCCTTGCAGTTCGAATTGCACCGTGGCCGCCGAATACGCGCCTGCTGCCGGAGTCGCATAGCGCGCCAGCGGGACTTGATACAGCGTCTCGACGCCGTTCGCGTCGGCCCACACGCGCAGATACGGCCAGTCGACTGTCGGCCACAGCGTTGAATCGACCGGGATGCAGTTGGTGCGGGTCTCCTGATAAGAGAGGTGCACGCCGCTGAGGTCGCCGTCCGGCAGATTCCGAAGCAGGGGATGCTCGAAAACGTTATCGCGATTCCACTCCAGCACGGCCCAATCGAACTGCTCGCGCCAGCAACCCGAGATCGTGAATCCGTCGACGTTGGTGTCGCTGAGCGCTGCGATCGCCGAGGGTTGCCGGAAGTAGCATTGCAAGTCGCGATCCGGCCGCAGTTTGGTGAGTTGTTCGGTCATCAGAGTCGCACCACCACAGTCAGGTCGGCGCCAGGATAAGTCTGTCCGACGGCTAGGATCGACAGCGTAATTTGCGCCCGCTGCTCCAGGGGCGGTAGCGTCAGGCCATTCACGACGCTCGACACCGTGAGCCCCGGCTGGAACGTACATTCGCAAAACGCAGCGCCATTTACGTTCACCTGAAATGTGACCGGAGCGTCGGCGGCTGTTCCGAGGACGCCGTACACGTCGCGCACCGAACGTTTCGAATCGATCACCACTGGCGGAGTCGCCGAATCTTCGATCGCCAGGTACCCATCGACTTGCAGCGCATACTGCCCGCCCGCGTAGGTGCGCATTCCGTTCTCGGCCGAATGCGTCAGCGCAATCGTAGCCGGCGGACTGTCGCCCTTGCGATTCGTGACGAACAGTTGCGCGCTGGCGATGCGGACGTCCGGCATCACCGTCGCGTAATTCCAGCTTCCGCTGTATGGGCTGCCGAAAAAGTTGGGAGCGAACGGAGCGATCGCGGTCTTCGCCGCGAGGTGGTAGACCGCCGCCGCGGCATCGTGCGCGACGGCTTGCGTGCCGTGCATTCCCCGCGTAACCGTGTACTGCATGCTGTCGACCGCGGTCACGCTCATCACTTCGGCGTCGACTTGGATCATGTCGCCGGCGCCGGCCGTGCCCGCCACGTTCAACACCAAGGACGAATCGGCGTTCCCCAGCGGGGCGGCCAATGAGAACCGCGTCACTCCCTGCAGTTCGTCCCAAAAGTACATCGTGAGGGTCGCCGCCGAGATCGTCTGCGTATTGTCCAGCGTGCCGAAGGATACGCCGCTCAGGTTGACCACGCCGGCGCCCAGCGCCGATAGTCCGAAGAACGGGACCGGCGGCACGTCCGCGTCGCCCGACCCCGATCCGCCGATTTGCCAGCGGGTGACGGTCGACAACTCCGGCGCGCATTCCACATCGTTGACGTTCGCCGACCTTCCCGTGATCTGCACAACCTCGCCCGACCGATTCGGAATCGAAAACTGCACGGGACTACTTTTCGTCAGCGCGCCGAAATGCCAGCCTGCTTCGGCGATCGCGAAGTAGCTCGTCGCGTCGGGCTCGATCACCCAGGGGCGAGTTGTGGTCACCGTCGTGGCGTCGTTAGCGGCGATCGATTGCTCCTGCCCGGCACCCTTTCCGCGTGTGATGCGGACCGTCATGCCGCGATATGCGTTGGCGTCCATCGCGAGCGTCGCATTGCCGACACCCGACGGCGCGTGCGTAGTCACGCCGATTTCGGGTTGCAGCTCCATACGCCAGTAGAAGTTCGCATGATCGAAGTTGGCGTCCGGCGGCGCGATCAATAGGTCAGACAGTCCGCTATCGACGAACTCGGACGTGAGTGGTTGATCCGATGCGATGCGGTACATCGCCGCCGGAGTGATTCCGCGATACACGTGAAATGCTGCGGCGCCCGCCGGCAGACTCAGGCCGATGGTGACCTTACTGCCACCGGTCGTAATCACTGCCCGCACCAAAAACGACAACGAGCCCTCGTTGCCCGAGCTATCGACCGCCGACACCGCATAGTAGAGGACCTGGCCGCCTTGCAACGTGCCCCCTGCCTGCACCAGCGGAGTCAACCCGATCAGCGGGATCCCCGGCCCTGCCGCAGACTGTCCAACAGGCGCGGTGAAACTCACGCTCGCCACCGACGCCACCGATCCGTCGTCGCTTGTCGAGTCCGATTCGACCATGCCGAACTGCACGTTGCCGTCGTCGTCCAGCACGCTGCCGAGCAGCGGACGCGGAATGCCGATCCCGCTGCTGCCCTGCTGTCCGGATCCCGGCGACGTGGTCTGTCCCGTCGAATCGGAATACCAGGCGTCGTCGTGAATCTGTGCGGTGATCACCGCCGTGCGATAGTTAGTAGCCGGCGAGAGTTTCACCACCCGAAAAGGCTGGCGCACGAAGCCTTCCTTGAGGTAGGTCAGCGTGATGAGATCGCCGGGTTGGACGCCAAACGCGCGGATGCTGGTCTCGAACTCCACGTACGTATTGCCGCGGACCGACTTATCGAGTTGAAACTTCAAAATGCGCGCGGCCTGATCGTAATTCGCCAGCCCGATCGCCATCAGACTGGACGTCACCTGCTGCCCGGCGCGCGCGACATCGTCCGGGTCCACGACCGAGTAACTGTCCTGCTGATATCCGTTAAGTCCGTCCTGGAAGTCCACCGTAAGGCAGTTCGGCGTGTCTGAAATACCGCGCGAGTAAACCGTGACGGCAGGCTCGCCAGTTTGCCGCCGGAGAATTCCCGAGAACCCATTGCTGCCGTCGCCGAACTCGTACGCAGGCCACCCGCCGTTCAGCGACTCCTTGCTGTTCGAGCAGCCTGGCTTCGCAGCCGACTGCAGCACTGCCGTGTTCTCGACGTGCAACTGCAACGTGCCGCCCGTCCCATAAGTAAGATACATGCGCGCCGAGTTGCGAATGCCGCGGATCACGTCGCCCGCGCTGCGCCGCTTCTGGATCACCAGATTGCACTGGAAGCGCGCGACGGAAATCGCATTGCCGTTGAGATCCAGCGTGTTTAGCGGCGCGTCGCAATAGGACGCCGCGGCCGCGAAACTGGGCAGGTCGATCTCCGCCGCGGTCCACCCGCTGCGACGCAGAATGTCCAGCAGAATCCATGCCGGGTTGCTCGAGAACCGGTCGCCCGAGTAGCCGCCGTCAACGCCATACGTGGGCACTTGCAACCCCTGCGCCAGCACCTTCACCCGCGGGAGTGAATTGCCATCGTTCAGCCGATTCGGCACGACCACCGAGAGATACGCCATGCTGCCGTACGGATCGCCATCCGAGAAATTCCCGTCGTACGCGCCGTCGCGACTGCCCAGGCTTTGGATGTTGTACCAGCCGGTGCCCGTCATGTTCGCGCCATTCACGCCCAGCGGAATTTCGACATCGTTCACCAATATGGTGATCACGCCCTGCATCTGGCCGATGCCGAGCAGGACTTCCATGCGAGTCAGATTGCCGTCGTTGCGCGCGAACACGGTCAGAGGCTCGTACCAAGCCGTGCCGTACACCATCGGAACGAAGTCGTTGTACCGCGCCTGATTGAGCGACACCGCCGACGTAGTCCAATCCTTGCCATAGCCGCGCACCGCGATGGCCGCGGGGACAAAGTCCAGCCCGCCGAAGCGCTGCGACATCCCGCGCGCCTGACAATCGCCGCGAGTGTAACCGCAGGACGTGAAGGGCACCGCGCCATCGAGCGCGCCCGCGCCGCCCGGCGCTCCCGCCGAATAGCCGCAGCGATAGTAGAGCGAGTATTTCCCGTTCGCCCCGCCATCGACGGCTTCCGTCCTCTGTTCCGCCGTCGTCGGGAAGTTCCACGGACAACGTCGTTGAATCCGCACTTCGGGCAGCAGCAGTCGCTGCAAATTCATCCGATTGGTCGCCGTCAGTCGGAAGGTCGCCTCCTTGATTTCATCGGGAGGATTGCAGATGCCCTGAAATACGACCGCGACGTCTGTCAGCGCGGCGTCATTGCGCAGGTCGTAAAACAGGAAGCCCACCGTGAGGCGCGCGCCTTTCCAGCCGGTGGCCCGCTCGATCTCGGAAAAATGCGAATCCGCATTCGCCAGCACGATCGAGATGCGAGGGCTTCCGTCCACGGCCTGGTCGGAAGCCGTCTGAATGTCGAAAGAACTATGCTGGAGCACTCGCGGGTCGTAGCGTGTTCCGCCTACTGTCACCGCGTGAGTGCTCCAGTGTTCACTCTGGCCGCT
>Ga0105240_10004772_pt1 | contig 20459 bp, 21 predicted proteins | sample KBSC54metaG_FD_80426 | JGI IMG/M metagenome (GOLD analysis project Ga0105240, IMG submission 80426) | Corn rhizosphere microbial communities from Kellogg Biological Station, Michigan, USA - KBS C5-4 metaG | ecosystem: Host-associated > Plants > Roots > Rhizosphere > Soil | place: Michigan, USA... | reverse complement strand
GGTGTAATACGAATAATCCATACCCGGGAACGTGCCCTTGGTAACGCCATCCAAAATGCCTTCATATATCTGGCTGTCGTTGGTCAGCAGTCCGTATTGGTTCATGAGCATGACCACCGCGGTTTTGGTGTCGGGCAGAAAACCCATGTTGGTCTGGAAACTGCGCAGTTGCCCGTCGTGCGAAATAATCTTGTCGCCGTTCACCATGCCGGTGCCCCAGCCTAGCGCATAACCATCGTTGTTGGGCAAGTAATCCTGCGGCATAGGGATAACCGTGGTGTGCATCATTTGCAGACTTGCCGACGATACGATGCGCTTACCGTTGTACACGCCGTCATTCATTTGGGCGATCAGGAAGTGTCCCATGTCGTTGGCGGTGGATATTACAAAACCGTCCGGAACAAGTGCGGGCGCGATTTTTTCAGTGACCGGCAGCTTGTAGCCGAACCAGTTGGTGTGGCCTTTGGTCATGTCCGGATGGTCCGCAAGGCCCGGCGATGCGTACGAATGCGTCATGTCTAGCGGCGCAAAAATATGTTGTGCCACATAGTCATTGTAGGTCTGGCCGGAGCGCTGCTCTACCAGGTAGCCCAAAATCATGTAGTTGGCATTGGAATATTCGAACTGCTTGCCAGGCGTGTGCGAAAGCGGAAAATCCTTGAATCCGCGAATCGCCTGCTCCAGCGTTTCGGTTTGCCTGAAGCTCAGCGCAGTTTGGCCCGCGGCGGTCGAAATGCCTCCGCTTTGGCTCAGCAGTTCGCGTACCGTTATACGGTCAGAATCCTGCTTGTTGCCCACCTGGAACCACGGAACGTAGCTTTGCACGGTGGCGTCAAGGCTGATTTTCCCCTGGTCAACCAGCTGCATGATCGCCAGCGCGGTGATAGGTTTGCTGAGGGATGCGAGCAGAAACGCGGTATCCGCCGTTACGCCACCCGCGTTCGTGGTGTGCACAATGTTGGTACCTTGCACGATCGCCACCGATACGCCCGGTACATGCGCTGCCTGCGCCTGCTTCTGTACATACGCATCAATGGCTGCAGTGTTTGTTTTGCCGATAGTAGCGTTCGCACCGGCATTCGCAAAAGCCAGCGCAGGCGAAAATGCCATAGCAATCGCCAATAGCACGCCCAGTCTCGCAAATATTTTTCTGTACATTGTTTCCTTTAGTCTTACTAAATGGAAGCATACAGACTAATGTTAACACTGTCAACATTGAGGGTGGTTGCTTTATAGCGTCCGCGCATTAGCTCATGCCCAACTGTTCGAGCGGTACCTGCGCCTACAGCTGGCGCGTCGTTCTATGCTGCTTTTTGTTTGAAGCGGACAGGGTTGAGCGGGTCTTGGGCGAAGATTTCTGCCGCTTCTGTGATCAGCTCCGTAAATGCGGCTTTGTCGAGCTGGTCAAACGTCTCAAAGCTGAAATTGTTGTTGCCGCGGCGTGTGTAGCCGAGCCGATCTTTGTAATAATCTACCAGTGGTTTGCCGTCCTTGGTCACAGAAACGTATATGCTGATGTAATTTTTCTGCAGCGCCATGCCGATTACCGGCCAGACGACTGTTGCGTGTGGGTCCTTGGTTGGTGTGTAGGTAAACTTGCCGTAGGCGATCATTTTAAATGTCATGCCTGGTTTCCCTGGGCCGACATTATAAAACCACGGTTCCAGTGCCGGCGCTGCTTTTTGTATGAAAGCGTCGATGGCTTTGAGGTCGCGGCCGGTAAGCTCCGCTTCTTCGATATACCCGTTTCGCGTATTGGCGGCAACTTTATACATGGGACCGCCCCTGATACGCGCCCCAGCCAAGTGGCACGAGGGCAATGATGAAAAACAGCGATATGGCGAGCGAATACCAACCCACCTGTTTGGAAATAAACTCTTCCCCGCATATCCACGCCACAATAGCCGAACCGGTGGCGATGCCCGCAATCTTCCAGACCCTATTTTTAAACATCATACTAAACGCGTGCTTGTTGAGTTGTTGCGTATTTATAGTCATGCACTCATGATAGCAAATTCTGGGCGGCAACGTTATTGATAATTCGGCGAGAGTTTATTCGTGGCGCAGTGCTTCGATCGGGTCCAGGCGCCCAGCGCGTATAGCAGGTAACGTTCCCGCCAGGAGACCAATGATCATGGCGCCCACGATAATTGCCAGCATGTACGGTGCCGGGTACGTCAGCAGATGCGCGGATCCAATACCGGTGAAGACGGTGCGGTTGAGGATGGGGTTGGCGATCAAGCCCGTCAACATAGCCAACGCTACGCCAACGACTCCGCCCCAAAACCCAATGCTTGCCGCTTCTACCAAATAAATAAAGGTGATGCCGCGCCTGCGCATGCCAAGCGCTTTGAGCAAACCGATTTCCTGCGTTCGCTCCAAAACTGCCATGAGCAACGTGTTAACAATGCCGATAGTCGCGGCCAGCAATGCAATCGCAGCAAAGCCGGTCAGCCCAGCACTAACTACGGTGAGCGGCCGGTTGAAGTTGGCAATGAGGTCATCGTACGTGTCGGCTTTGTAGCCTTCGCCCTGCAGGGCTGATTTGATCTGCGCACGTTCCGATTTAGTGACGTTGTCTGCGGCAACCGCGACGATGCCGCTAAATTGCGAAGTGTTGCCGATTTGGAATTGTACCATGTCGCCAATCAGTTGGTTGGCAAGATACGCTGCCGGCTGATGCGCCGTATCCGGTAAAACGCCGGTTACTACGGCTGTATACTGGTGCATTTGCCCTGGCTGCTGCGCGCTGACCTGAATAGTGACAGTTTTGCCAAGCAGTTGGTCGGCCCTGCTGACGCCAAACGCTTCCACATATGCATATGGGAGCACGACGCCGTTGGTCTGGCTGCCGGTCGGAAAAGCGCCTGCCGCCAAGGCGATCGATTCGTCGGGGTATGCGCCCTGCACCGGCATAATGTATTTGGGCGAATTGCCATACTGTACGTAATCCACGGTCAGGGTCGAGTAGTCCGGGTAAGCCGCCGTAACGCCCGCCGTCGCCTTTACTTTGGCCAGGTCAGTTTGGTTGAGGGTATAATTCGTCGATTTGCCTTCCCCGCGTCCGCCGCCAGTGGATGATTGCCGGTTGGGCTGGTAGTATGCGACTCCCGAAGAGCTTGCCTGGCTGGCCGAGGAGCTAAGACCTACGTTGATGACGTTGGGTTGGCCGTAAGCGTTGAGCTGCGTGTTGAGGTACGACCGCAGCCCTTGGCTGAACGACGTTACCATGGCTAGTGTAAACGTACCAATAACGAACGCCAGCACTGTCAAAAACGTACGCACTTTTGTACGCAGCAAGTTGGTCTGCGCAGTCGCAATATAATCTGGCAAGCGCATCAGCGTACCACCTTTCCGTCGCGTATATCTATGATGCGATCGCAGCGTTTGGCCAAATCCTGGTCGTGCGTTACGACCACTAGCGTTATGTCGCGCTGTTTTTGCAGGTCAAATAGCAGTTGAATGACCTGCTGACCCGTTTCGCTGTCCAGGTTGCCCGTTGGCTCGTCAGCGAAAATAACATCCGGGTTGTTGATGAGCGCCCGAGCGATCGCTACTCGCTGCCGCTGGCCGCCCGACAGGTCGGTGGCGCGGTTGTTGGCTTTATCTAGCAGGCCGACCGCCTTGAGGGATTCGGTCGCCAGTTGTTTACGCTTGCCAGGACTGATACCGGCTATTTTGAGGGGTAGATAGGTGTTTTCCATCACGGTCAGCGTGGGCTGCAAAAAGAATTGCTGAAAAATAAAACCGACGCGCGTGTTGCGCAGGTCGGTAAGCTGCCGTTCGTTCATGTCGGTGAGCGATTTACCGTCCCATAGCACCTTACCCGAAGTCGGGTGGTCGAGTCCAGCCAGCAGATGCATCAGGGTCGATTTGCCTGACCCTGATTTACCTACAATCGCAATGCTTTCGCCCTGGGCAATGGCGACATCAATGCCCCGCAGCGCTTCGTATGCGCTATCCTTTTTGCCGTAAGATTTGCGTAGATCGGTAGTTCGAATAAGCGTACTTGCTAGGGTCTTGGTTTTCGGCATAACTACCCACAACTATACATGACTTTTCCTGAAAGGAAGCTTGAAATATGCAGAAAGCATGCCAATAACCAGTCGATCCAGCCACAGTAGCCTGCAAATTTTGCCCCGCCCCGCCCTAGGCATATACTATGAATGGAGTATCAAATGCACAAAAGTACACTTATTATAATCTATGTCTTAGCGATCGTGGTTACTGTGGTGGCTGTGGACGTGTTGTTTTTTAGGCACCGGTTTTGGGAGCGGCTCATCGCAAACGTCGGCATTGTCCTGGTATATGTCGCGTTCTATCTTGCCTTCCTTAGGAAGTAACGAAGCCACGGCGGCTACGCGCTGCCGAAGTTAGCTCAAAGGTTAGCCCAGACGGATTTCTTGCAGAAGGTCGGCAATTTTGACGCGTTTTTGTTTGGCAGTGTCGCGGTCGCGAACGGTTACGGTGCCTTCGGTGTCGCCTTCTAAAGTATCAAAATCGACAACCACGCAGTACGGCGTGCCAATTTCATCCTGACGACGATAGCGCTTACCGATGTTGCCATTATCGTCCCACATCACAGTGCCAAATTCTTTCTTGAGCAGCGCATATACTTCGCGGGCTTTCGCTACCAGCTCTGGCTTGTTTTTGAGCAGCGGACTCACGGCGACCTTTACCGGTGCCAGCGCTGGAGCGAGCTTGAGCACAATGCGCTTTTCGCCATTTAGCTCTTCTTCATGGTATGCATCGCTTAGAACGGCCAGGAACACGCGGCCCATACCCATAGACGTTTCCAAAATCCACGGCACATACTTGCCTTTCTCCGGGTCGTTGTAGGTTAGGTCGGTGCCCGAGAATTCCATGTGCTGGGTTAGGTCATAGTCAGTGCGGTCATGAATACCCTCAACCTCGTCGTAACCAAGGGACGGATAGTTATATTCTATATCCCAAGCGTCTTTGGCGTAGAATACCAGGTTTTCGTGCTGCTTCCAGCGCAAATTTTCTTCACAGATGCCGAGCGATAAATACCAATCCCAACGATTTTGTTTGATGCGCTCGTAAGCTTCTTTGTTTTCGTTCGGGCGAACAAAATATTGCGTATCAGCTTGCTCGAATTCACGCGTACGGAATAAAAAATTGCGCGGGCTAATCTCGTTACGGAATGCCTTGCCTATCTGCGCGATACCGAATGGAATTTTGACTGGCATGGTGTCGACGACATTTTTAAAGTTAAGGTAAATGCCCTGGCACGCCTCGCCTGGCAGATATACTGGCCGCTTGCCTTCGCCAGTAAAGTCACCGAGGTTGGACGTTACAAGTAAGTTGAAGGGTCTTACTTCGGTAAAATCTTTACTGCCGCATTTTGGGCATTTAATCTTGTCACGGTTCTCGTCAAATAGTTTATTAAGCTCTGCCTCGGACATTTTTTCGTCGGCAATCACACCAATAGCCCCAAGTTCCTTGTCGACACGGATACGTGTGTGGCAAACCTTGCATTCCGCTAACGGGTCCGAAAAGCCACCGACATGGCCAGATGCTTCCCAGACCTTCGGATGCTTAAAAATCGCCGAATCTATACCCACGAAATCCTCGCGGTCGTAGACGTTCGCCTTCCACCATGACTTTTTGATGTTGTTGAGCAGCTCAACGCCATTTGGACCAAAGTCATACAAACCCGCTTCGCCGCCATAAATGTCGCTACCTGGGTACACAAAACCGCGGCGCTTACACAGCGAAATGATGGCGTCTAAACTTATTCGGTCCATTATGGCTATCCTTTCCGATCTCAGGATTTATGCAAATATAGCAAAACCCGTTTGCTTTGCACTTTACCACACTTTACGACAACAATAAATAATCCGACTTACTCCGAACTTCCGCAGCTTTCATCTTTGACTAAGTCCTCTTAAAATAGGCTTTATGATTTTCGTCCGTGCGCTCAACACCCCCCTCGTCAACGAGCGTGGCCAGTTATTTTGGCTACACTCGTATCGGAACTTGATTTTCCCTGGCTACGCACGCGTGCCACTATATCTTGGATGGTTATTTTCTCGCCGGGTTTGATGAGGCCTACTATTCGGTTGGCATAAACATCTTGTGGCTCACTATTTTTGAAGGGCGAAGCTTGCTTGGCTTTTGCAAGCAACATATTGACCGTCTCGGGGTCCGAAATGATTTCCAAGGCTCGCTCCTTACCTAATTCTAGGAGGTCTTTGTCGCCCTGCATAAGCGCATCAACAATAAAAGGTAATCGTCAACAAGCCCTCTTCCATCGGGGTCTCTAATTATAGTAAAATCATGATATTTACCTACCCCATCTTAGGCATGCTCAACCGGCAACCAAGTTATAAGTAACACGCAAGTTAGCACGGCGGAAAAGGTAGCGCTTGGCGGCTTGTGTCATTTTTATGATGAGGAGCGTGGTCTTTCGTAAAACTATTCCAATCGACTGCCGAATAGTTGATTTGCAAACCCAAAACCTTGATCCTCTACGAGACGACGTTTCCATGGCCGCTGAATATTAGCGTGCGCCAGCCGTCTAGCGGCTCGAGGTTGTTTCGCAATACTTTTGGCGAGTTCCTGGGCTCGCTTATAGAGGTCGGCCTTGGGCATTACTTCGTTCACGAGGCCTAACGCGAGAGCATGCTGAGCATCGATGGGCTCGTTCGTGTAGAGAATATGAGCTGCCCGTTTAGTACCAAGTAATTCCTGTAATATCAAATGCATACCATCGCCGGGAGCTGAGCCTCCAAGCGCAAAGTTACCATCGCTGAACGTAGTGTCATCGCTGCATATCGTTAGGTCGCAGGCCAAGGCTACTTCTTTGCGAGGTCCGTTTCCATTGATGACGCCAATGGTAGGGATATCCACATTGAAGACTAAATTTTCGAGCAGTTTAATCCCGTCGTAATAGTGTTCGTACGCTTCTTGGCTTGACCATTCACGAAATGGCTTAGCAAATGCTTTCGTGTCGAACCCGCCAATCCAGGCTTCACCGGTGCCGCCAAAGATCATGACTTCATTTTCGGGGTCGTTACCAATGTCTTGCCATAACTGGCCCCAAGCATTATGCAATTTCGGTCCAAATATGGCCGACCCGCCATTGGTGTGCATTCTGATTTCAATGATGCCGGACTCGCGAGACATCTGAAAATAATCAGCATATTTTTGACGGTAATCATCAAACTGCGGGCGGCGAGGGAGTGGTGTCGTGGTAATATCCATGTACACTAGTATAGCAGGTAAAAGGCACGTAACGGTGGCATAAATCAACCCGTTGCTACAACTCGGCTATGAACCAACAAAAGGCCTGTCAGAGCCGGACACATACCCACGGTCACTGCCGCAAAACCTAAAAGACGACAGCCTCCTAGTAGGCGGTGACCCCGATGGAGAGCTTTTATCCGTAATAATTTCATAGCGGGGAGATAGTTCTTGGAATACTGCTATGAGCTTAGCGAAGTCTTTGATTTGAAAGCAGCAACAAATTGGAATGCCAGTGCTCCCATGATCAGCAGGGCCGTGAGTATTTGCCCTTTCGGATCATTAACGAAAAAGTCGCCCGAAGGATAGGTTACAAATACCGCGAAGTTAGCATTGCCAACCGTTTGCAATACCATCGAAATCGAGAGAAATAGCATAGTTTTACTGTAGAGTACGGTGGTTTTAGGCACGGTCATAAAGCCGAGAATGGCCGCGATGCCCGAAAAGTAAACACCCACCCCAAACCCCACCAAAGCCAGATGGTAGAATAGTTCATCCGGCACGGCAACGGGGTGAGGAATGAACATAAGGATGGCTGCAAGGAGAATCGCCGAAATCGCGGCACCAACTGGCCGCAAAGCGCGCGGGATAGCGACATTAAGCTGTTTGGCGTACAAATAAAACGCTAGGTAGTAAAACGCGTAGACCGGTATGGCCATTTCTAAAAAGCCGCCATGTTGAAAAAATAATAAATGGTCTAGTTTAAGCTCTGAGATAATAGGAAAGTTAAGTGCAATGAGGCCCGTCCCGATAGTCCCCGCCATCAAATAGTTGACTGAGCCATGCAATTGTGCGACCAGATCTTTTTTGATGGACCGAAAAATAAGGGCTAGGCCAAAAAATAGCGTAAATATAAAGAAGGCTAAGGTTATTTGGCCCTTCATTAGACCTAGAACTGCTGGCGTTGCTGTTGCCACGGCACAGGCAATGATGGTTAGAAAAATTTGTCGTAGCGCCGACCTTTTTGCCTTTCGCTCGGGGTTCCCGACAGCGAAATGTCGTTCTACATTTTGACGCAACGTTTCGGTCGTAAAGGACCGGAGCCTCTCATGTTGAGTAAGATAGTTCTCGAGCTCTACTACTATTGATCGTAGAACCTCTACATCCTGAGGTGAAGGTCCTGTTGTTCTGGCCGTTATAGCGCGGAGCTTGTCCAGCGTGCTATCGACACTGCGAGGCTCGGACACTAAGGACGCAAGATAAGTGATGTGATCTATAAGTTGTTCGGGGCGGGTCTGTTCAGTCATTATTAATAATAGTAACCTATAATACTGCTTTTACGATCAATTTGACGAAAATCTTTAGTAGGAATTATCAATGCTTGCCGTGTGCGTAACCACTACTCTTACGATGAACCAAAATGCCGCCGCAAAAGCAACCATCTCGCGCAAGAGAAAATCCCCGAAGATTGGAGTGCTCGTAATGTGGGGGAGCCCGCTCATGACAGTGACAAACAGAAACAACATAGCGAGTACGTAGTCGAGTATTTTGCTTTCGCCGCTTCGCAGTTGCCAAATCATCGTCACTAGGATGGTCAAGACGAGTGCGCCAGCAAACCACCAGTGTAAGTCGTATATAAATCTGTTGACGGGATAGGAAGTGATGGCTATGCCGCTTAGACATGCTGCCAGGACAAGAAAAGCTGTACCTAGAAACCGAGAGGCTTTCCGCAAACTTAGCCCAATACGAGTCAAAAAATAGACAGTAGCCGCAAAGCCTACGAAAAATGGAATGACAGTTGCATGCACCGCGCCAAATTCGCTAATGCCATATCCATAATAACGAAAGATGCTTGGATGAAGGGCGATACAAACGGCAACCATTCCTAAGAAGCAGATGGCGATAGCTCGCAAATAATCTTTGAGACTATTAAGCATAGATCAATCATACAACAAGAGTAATAATAATGAGGACCGTATTGTTAGGGTGATTCAGCCGTTTCTTGCATAGCGTTCACGAATGCGTGTGCAATACCTGTATATCCATGATCATTAGGATGAAAGCGGTCAGGCGCCAGTTTGCCGTTCCACGGTGTTTTGAAAACCTCGTCTAGAGGCACGACCACTAGTTTTCGCTGCACCGCAATTTTAAGCAGTAGATCACTAGCAAGTTTGTGCATGAAGATCAGTCTAAAGGGCAATCGAGTGCTTGGCCGGTTAAAAATATTGCCTACTATAGTGCCTTTTGGCAACTCGTTGAGTAATCTCTGTAAGTCAGCTCGTAACTTTAGTCTGTACTTGAGCGAAAGAAGATCATTTGAACCAACAAGTACTGTAATTACCGCGGGTGTGATATGCAGGGCCTTTAATGCCGGGAGTTGACTATATAGCACGTCTTCAACCCTGGCTCCACTTTTCGACAGATTAATAATAGCGTAATCTTTGCCTTGATGGTGGAGCATATCGAGTGCTTGGCCTACCCACCCCTTATGAAGCTCCGAAGCGCCAATCCCTTGTGACATTGAATCACCCATAACCACCCAAAGTGGGAGATGACTCTTTAGTGCTCTTTGGCTTTCTTCGGCCCAAGCTTGCTCGAAAGGCTCAACATCCCGCAAAACACGAGAGATATTTTTGACAAGCATGTATTTTAGTATACATATTTCTGCCATGCTCTGTTAGATTTTGCTTGGCAGCTTCGATCTATACTCATTCATACGCGCGATAAAGGATTCGAACTAGGTTAACAGATGTAAAGACAAAAAGAGTCCGAAGTTCGAACTCTTTTGCGTCTGTAATAATCTCATGGCTGGGGTGGAGGGATTCGAACCCCCGAATGCCAGGACCAAAACCTGGTGCCTTACCACTTGGCGACACCCCAATATTGTGCGATTGTTAGATCGTCTACCGCTAGCCGGCGTCATGCTAACAGGTTGATTCTAGCGTAAAACGGCGATTTTTTCAACTGCATGGCGTAGGTTCTGCGGACGGTTTGGGTGCTTGGGCTGAACCCAAGCCCGCTTCGCAGCAGGGAGCGTGAGTTCGCCGGCCGGATTGTGCTACGATCAGAGCATGAGCAATTATCGGACTGATTCACGCGTTGATGACTATATAAGCTCCTTACTGGACTGGCAGCAAGCGGTTTGCCGCACGGTTCGCGACCTGGTGCATGCGGCGGATCCGGACGTTACAGAAACGATCAAGCGCACCAACCGGCCGTATTTTGTGCTGGATGGCAACATTTGCGCGCTGTTGGCTGCCAAAGATCATGTCAATGTTTTTATATATGACCCGATTGCCCCGGACCCGCGGCATATTATTAACCAAGGCGAAGGCAACGCCACGGCCCGCGCCATTCAAATCCACGAAGGCGATGTGGTTAATGAAGCGGCCTTATTGGCGTTGCTGAAAGCCGTGATTGCCAACAATCGCGCTGGCGGCTGGCGCCACATCAAAGGTTAGCTGCCGTAATCGGGCGCGGCGGCCAAGCTAAAAAACTGCTCTAGCGTCGGACTCCCCTCATTATGCAGTTCTGCTGCCAGCGCAGCGCCGACGTAGCGTACGTGCCATGGCTCATATATATAGCCGGTCACGTTTTGCATGTTCTGGGGGTAGCGAATGATGAATCCGTATTTGTAGGCGTTGGCGGCGAGCCATTTCCCTTCGGTCGTGTTGGCAAAGCAGGTTTCGACTTCACACGAGCGGCTGGCTGGTTCCAGGTCGGCGGCCATGCCAGTTTGGTGCTCGCTGTAGCCGGGGCGCGCGCTTTGCGAATCGGCTGCCGCTTGGCCTTGCGTTTTGACGTAGCCATTGTATAGCCCAACCTGGAAATTGTACGACCGGTAGCCGCTCGCCAGCATCAATTGTGCGCCGTCGGCTTTGGCGGCAGCGGCCATCGCTTCCAGCGCGCCAGCGGTGTCTTTGCGGACGTGCATTTCCTCTTGGCTGGCAGCCAGACGCAGCGGAATATTCGGCACAACCAGATCGTTTGGTGCGTAGGTTTTAGGCTGCAAGGGCCGGCGCTTATTGACGATCAGCCACAGGCTTGCCGGGTCATCCAACGAATGTTGTTTTTTATCGAAACTCGCAGCCTGCGCGCCGTTCGATCCCATTTTTTGCGTCGCAGTTTTGGACGGAATACTACCTCGCTCATGCAGTACAAACCATCCGCCTCCGGCAAGAATGATGAGCACAATAACGAACGCGAATAATTTCTTCATACCCGTTTATTGTAGGCGAGTTGGCAGCAAAAAGAAAAATAGTCGCAATTTTTTGGCAATATTGCATTATACTAGTAGACAAATTACCAACCTAACGACGAGACGCCGATGGCCAAAGCTGCGCAAGATCCTGCCGATTACATTATGCCGCTCAACATGAATGGTTTACAGGGGCGGATGTTGCATACGCCCGCACCCAAGAATCGTAACCGCGAAATTTTGATTGTGTACGGACATCATGCGCTCATTGAGCGTTGGTGGGGTTTGGTGCAGAATTTCGCCGAATATGGCGCTGTGACCATGCCGGACATGCCCGGATTCGGCGGTATGGACAGCTTTAGTAAAATCGGCCAGAAGCCGACCATCGACAACTACGCGGACTATCTGGCGGCGTTCATCAAAATGCAGTACAAGCGGCGGCGCGTGATGATCGTGGGCATTTCGTTCGGATTTGTCGTGGCGACGCGCATGCTGCAGCGGTACCCGGAGCTTGCTAAGCGCGTCGATTTGTTGGTTAGCATCGTCGGCTTTATGCACAGGGACGATTTTGTGTTTACGACGCCCCGCAAGCAGCGCCTGTACAGTGTGGTGGCGCGCTTTTTTGCCACGCGGCCGATGGCATTTCTCATCCGCTACGCGTTTTTGAACCGTCTTATCTTGGAAAAAGTGTACGTGCGAATGCCTGCCGGCAAGCGCCGTTTGCTAGAAATGGACCCGGAAGAATTCCGCTTGATGCTGGATTTCGACTTGCGCCTGTGGCACGAAAACGACGTGCGTACACACTGGATGACCACCGGCGAATTTCTGAAAATCGACAACTGCAAGGTGCCAATCGACCTGCCGTCGTGGCATATTGCGTCCCGGGACGACCCGTATTTTAACAACCAGATCGTCAAGGAACATATGCTGGTGACGTTCCAGGATTGCCAGCAAGTGCTGTTCACCGCCCGCGCACACACGCCAAGCATTCTGGCGGGCAAAAAAGAACTCGCCGTGCTGCTGCCCCGCAAACTGCGCACGGTGCTTGCCAAACCGCGTATGTAAGGAGTGCAATGACACCCTCCCACCGCAGACCACGTTCCGTCGCCTCCAGCGACTGCACTGGGCGGTTACGATCTGTGACGGGAGGACGTCATTGCACTCTGGGGGGTGTGTTGTGTTTTTGCATACCAAGCTGGCCTAAGGTGGCCCACCACGTTCAACTGCGCTATACTAATGCAATATGAAGATCGGACTGGTATGCCCGTACAGTATCGCCAAAGGTGGTGGCGTGTTGACGTGTGTGCTGGCTATGCAGGCCGAACTGCGCCGTCGCGGGCACGAAGTCTACGTCATTACACCACAGCCACGCGACCACGAGGGTGAAGCGCCGGACCATGTGATTTTCTTGGGCACGTCGACCGATTTTAATTCGCCGTTGCACACAACTGTGCAGGTTTCTGCGGCCGAAAACGAAAAAATCGACCGCGTGCTGGCCGAATATAATTTTGACATTTTGCACTTCCACGAGCCGTGGATTCCCATGATCAGTGCGCAGATTTTGAGCCGCTCCACTAGTGTGAACGTGGCGACATTCCACGCCAAGCTGCCCGAAACCATGATGACACGCACTATGATTCGTATGGTTACGCCGTATACCAAATCGGTCCTGCGGTTTATTGACGTTTTCACTGCCGTGTCTGATGCTGCGGCCGAATACGTGTGCAGCTTGACCGACGAGCCAGTGGCGCTCATCCCTAACGGCATTGATCTGGCGATGTATCGCGCGCCTGTACGCCGCAACGACAACAAAAAGAACAAAACCATTTTTTACCTCGGCCGGCTGGAACAGCGCAAAGGCGTCAAGCACCTGCTGCACGCCTTCAAAATAATGAGCGATAGTAATCCGAATGCCTCGCTGGTCATCGGTGGCGATGGCCCGGATCGCGCCAAACTGGAAGCGCTGGCTGCGGACTTGCAGCTGCACAATGTGGCGTTCGTAGGCTACATTAGCGACAAGGAAAAAGTGCACTATTTGCGCACATCCGACCTGTATTGTTCACCTGCCCTGTACGGTGAAAGCTTCGGCATTGTGCTGCTGGAAGCCATGGCCACCGGCCTGGTGACGGTCGCCGGGGATAATCCGGGGTACGCCAGTGTTATGAACGGGCTCGGCGCAATTTCGCTGGTCAATCCCAAGCATCACGCCGAATTTGCCCGCCGCCTCAACCTGTTATTGCAAGAAAACGACCTCCGCAAACTGTGGCGCGACTGGGCGGCCGCCGAAATTCCGCAGTACGATTACGCAAACATTGTTGCTCAATACGAAGAAGTGTATCGCAAGGCCTTGCGCGAGCACGCGGATAAAAAACAGGGTTAATATGGACGCCTACAAAATCGCCTTCGTGTTTGACGACTCCCTGGATCAACCCAACGGCGTGCAGCAATATGTGCTAACAGTGGGGCGTTATTTGGCTGAGCAAGGTCACAGCGTGCATTACATTGTTGGCGAAACCAAGCGCACAGATTTGCCTAATCTGCACAGCATGGGCCGCAACATCAAGGTACGGTTCAACCAAAACCGGATGTCGATTCCGCTGCCGGTTTCCCGTAAGCGTATCAAGGAATTGCTGGCGCACGAAGACTTTGACATTTTGCACGTCCAAATGCCGTACAGCCCGCAGCTTGCCGGCCGCGCCATTAGTGCCGCTGGGCCGCAAACAGCCGTGGTTGGCACATTCCATATTGCGCCCCATTCGGCGTTGGTGCACGCCGCGAACTGGCTCTTGCACCTGTTGTGTGCCCGGTCGCTGCGTCGGTTTGATGAGGTTACGAGTGTGTCCAAGGTCGCGCAAGCCTTTGCCTGGGACACATTCCGCATGGAAAGCGCAATCGTGCCGAACACCGTGACGCTTAAAGCATTTCTGGGTAGCCAGCCGCTACCGCAATACAAAGATGGCCTGAATATTGTGTTCCACGGCCGGTTGGTTGAACGCAAGGGCTGCCAGTATTTTTTGCGCGCCATTCGTAAGCTGCACAATGACGGCGCACTGCCGCCCGACGCGCGGGTGCTGGTATGCGGCGCTGGTCCGCTCGAGGCACAGCTCAAGGCATACGTGGCTGACCACGGCCTTGCCAAGCTTGTTATCTTCACCGGCTATATGACCGAAGAAGACAAGCCGCGCTACTTGGCTGCTGGCGACGTTGTGGTATATCCCAGCACTGGCGGTGAAAGCTTCGGCATTGTGCTGCTGGAAGCCATGGCCGCGGCACGCGGCGTGGTGCTTGCTGGCAACAATCCAGGTTACGCCAGTGTGATGGGCGAACGGCCGGAGGTGCTGTTCGACCCGTTCAACACCGAACAATTGGCAGCTAAGATCAAGCGCTATATCGACGACAAGGACGCGCGCGATGCGTTACATCGCTGGCAGCAGCAGTTCGTGCCGAAGTTCGACGTGCCCAATGTGGCTGATGAAGTGCTGGTAACGTACGAAGAAGCGTTGCGAAAGCGACGAACATGAGCAATAATATCGGTTAGGAGCAATATGGCTATTTTCCGCAAAACAAGGACGCCCGAAGTGAGTGTGACGATATCGAACCGCACGGTGGTGCGTGTGATTTTGTTGGTTGTTGTGACTATGTTGGGGCTGGCGTTTGTGCACAAGGCGTCGCACGCGTTGTTGTTGATTTTTACCGCATTCTTTTTAGCACTGGCGCTGAATGCACCGGTGCAGTGGCTGGCGCAGCACCTGCCCGGCAAGCGCAAGGGTAACCGGACGCTGGCAACGGTTGCGTCGTTTTTGATCGTGGTGCTGTTTTTGGCCGGTTTTTTGGCCAGCATCGTGCCCCCGCTGGTGCGACAGACGAGCAGTTTTATCTCATCCGCGCCGCGGCTGATTCGTGACGCGCAGGATGGCAATAGCGGGATTGGCAAGGTAATCAACCACTATCATTTACAATCACAGGTACGGGATTTTTCCAATCAGCTTGAGGAACGGCTGAAGGGTGCTGGAGGCGCGGCGATCGACACCATCAGCAAAATCGGCAGCAGCGTGTTCTCGGTGCTGACCATTCTGGTGCTGACATTTATGATGCTGATTGAGGGGCCGCGCTGGCTGCGGCTGTTCAAGGATCTTGTGCCGGACGAGCATCATGCCCGTCTGGAGCGGCTGATGCATGACATGTACCGCGTGGTCAAAGGGTATGTGAACGGCCAGGTTATTTTGGCCGCGCTGGCGGCGGTGCTGCTGTTGCCGGTCATGATCATTTTGGGCGTCAACTATCCGATTGCGCTGATGGTCATTGTATTTATCTGCGGGTTGATCCCGATGGTCGGGCACACGCTGGGCGCGATTACGGTGTCGCTCATCGCGCTATTCAAATCACCGGTTGCAGCGCTGATTTTGCTTGGCTACTATTTGCTATACCAACAGATCGAAAACTATCTGCTGCACCCGCGCATTCAGGCTAACACGACCAACATGTCGCCACTGCTGGTGTTCGCGTCAGTAATCGTGGGCGTCAGTTTCGGTGGTTTGTTTGGCGGTCTTGTGGCGATTCCGGTGGCCGGCTGCTTGCGCATCGCAGCGCTGGATTATTTGCACGGCAAAAAGATTTTATCCGAAGACGGCGAAGCGGTGCTTGACCCGCACCACATACATAAAGCCTGAAAATTACCGCTACGACTGGCGGTACCAGATGGGGCCGTACTCGGTATCACGTACGCCGAGACCCTGGTCTTTGAGCTGGTCGCGGAGTTTGTCCGAGGCGGTCCAGTCTTTGCTGTCGCGTGCCGTTTGACGGTCAGCAAGCAGCTTTTTCTGTTCGGTGGAAATATCCGGCTGCGCCATCAGGTCTAGCCCGAACAGGTTGTCTAAGGTCGTCAGCAAATGTTCAAACGCTTCCCATTCGGCTGCCGACACGAGCAGGATTTCCAATTTGTTCTGCAGTGCGCTTAATAGCGCCAGGGCTTTGGGCGAATCCAGATCGTCCTGCATAGCGGCCAAAATGTGCGCCGCTTGCTCCTGGAAAAACACCGAATTATCACGCTCGATCGGCGCGCACTGCCAGCGCAGGACGGCCATGGCATACAGACCTTGCAGCCGATTGCGCGCCGCCTGCAGACTGTCCCAGCTGAATTTGGATTGTGACCGGTAGTGTGATTCCAGCACATGCAAGCGTAGCGCCATCAGCGGCAGGCCCTGTTTTTCAATGTCCTCTAGCGTCAGGCCATTCCCCAAGCTTTTGGAAATTTTGTCGCCGTTAACCGTAATGTGATTGCTGTGCAGCCACATGTTGGCGAACGGTTTGCCGGTTACGGCTTCGCTCTGCGCAATTTCATTGGTGTGGTGTACGGGAATATGTTCGATGCCGCCGGTGTGGATGTCCAGTGTTTCGCCCAAGTATTTCATGCTCATGGCCGAGCATTCGATGTGCCAGCCGGGGAAGCCCACGCCCCAAGGGCTGTCCCATTCCATGTCGCGTTTGTGGTCTTTGGGCGAGAATTTCCAGAGGGCAAAGTCGTTGACATTGCGTTTTTGCCCGTTAAATTCAACTCTCGCGCCAGCTTGTTGTTCGTCCAAATCAAGCCGTGCGAAATCCGCGTAACGCGGAAACTTGGACGTGTCGTAATACACACCGTCGTCGATGACGTACGTGTAGCCCTTTTCTTCCAGCTGCTGGACGAGCGCAATTTGCTCGGCAATGTGCTCGGTCGCTTTGGGCATGACGTCGGGCGTTAGGATGTTCAGCCGCTTAAGCCCATCCACAAAATACTCGGTGTAGAACGCCGCGACTTCCCAGGCGGTTTTGCCTTCGCGTCGCGCGCCCTTTTCCAATTTGTCCTCGCCTTCGTCGGCGTCACTAACCAAGTGCCCCACATCGGTAATATTCAGCACCCATTTGGGAGTGTAGTCGCTCACTTTAAGCGTGCGCACCAGCGTGTCCCAGCGCACGTAGGCGAACCAGTTGCCGATGTGCGGATGGCTGTAAACCGTCGGCCCGCAGGTATATAGCGTAACGATCGGCCCGTGTAGCGGCGCAAGCGGTTCGGTTTTACGCGACAGTGTATTGTATAGCTTCATCTGATTGTTTCCGTTCAAGGTTATTGAGTAATTCCGTGGCGAACTGGATACACTCTGATTTTATTTCGTTGAACGGGCGGCCGTCCTGGATTTTGAACCCGCTGGCGTACACATGTCCGCCACCACCAAAATGTTTGGCCAAGTCGCCGGCGATCGGCGCGCCTTGGTTGCAGCGGATTTTGCCAGTCACCTTGCCGTCTTTGTATATTTTGAACGAAATGGCAACCTCGACTCCGGTAGTCATGCGCATGTCGTCGATGACCAGCATGGACGGGTTGTACTGGGGGCTGTATTGTTCTATTTCGCGCCAGGGAATCCAGACAGTGGCGATGCGGTTATGCGCGTGGTATTCGATGCGCTGCAACAGCTCGCCCTTGTATTTGACGAGTTCGGGACTTTTGCGCATCAACAGACGGCGGGCATGTTCCAGTGTGGCCAGGCTGACGCCACCTTCGACCAATTCGCCAATAATATGAATGCTGCGCGCGCTGGTTGCTTCGGTAATCAGTCCCAAACTGTCAGACATTATGGCGGTGGCAATCATTTGTTTGGCGGTCAGGTTGAGTGGCCAGTCCAGTTGCTGCGCGAGTTCGTATATGAGCTCGCCGGTGGCAACGACCGGTTGATTACAAATAATGGTCGCGTACGGAATGGTCGCTTCCACCGCGTGATGGTCCAACACAATGCATGGTTTGCCATGCAGCCAGTTTTTTTGCGTCGAGGTATTAAGCGTTTCGAATAAACTGGCCGCGCTGGTGTCTACGATAATACTGAGGTCAAATTGTTTGGGCAAGTCTTTGCTAACGCGGTCCCAGCCTTCCAGGTATGTCAAATACGACGGCACATCTACGCCGCAGTACAGGTATGGTTCTTTGCCGAGGTCGGCCAGAATGTGCTCTAGTGCCAATGCACTGCCCAGGCTGTCGCCGTCCGGGTTATCGGCCTGCAAAATAACAATGTGGTGCGCACCGCCGATCAGTTTTTGAATCCCGGCGGTTTCGTCGTAACGTTCCATAGCGTTAGTATACCTTATTTTAGCGCCTGGCGGCCTTCAAGCGCACGGCTGAGAGTAATCTGGTCGGCGTATTCCAGATCCACACCGATCGGCAGGCCGCGGGCCAAACGTGTTATAGTGACTGGCCGGTCACCGATCTGCTGCTGAATGTACAGCGCGGTCGATTCGCCCTCTACGCTGGCATTGGTGGCCAGAATAACTTCCCGTACGCCGTCTTCGTCAATGCGCGAGATGAGTTCGGCAATGTGCAACTGTTCCGGGCCCATACCATCGATCGGCGATACCAAGCCGCCCAGCACATGGTACGTACCACTGTAGCTGTTGGTTTTTTCGAGCGCCACAATGTCGAATGGTTCGGCCACCACGGCCACGATCTTTTTGTCGCGGCGCGGATCGGTGTAGAGGTCCGACAAATCTTGCCCCGCGGGTACCAGCGCAAACGTCTTTTTGCAGTAGCCGATGCCACCATGCAGCGCTTGCAATGATTCGGCGATCTGACGAGCCCGCCCCACGTCGCCGCGCACCAAATAATACGCGTAGCGTTCAGCAGTACGCGGTCCGACGCCTGGCAATTTGCCAAGCGCCTCAATAACGGTGGTTAGCGCGGGTGGCAAAATCTGCATGGTGAATGCTTAAAACCTGGGACCTATAAGCCGAGGTCGCCCAATGCGCCCATCATTGGCTGCATTTTTTCGGCGGCGACTTTCTGGCTTTCGTGGATGGCTTCTTTGACGGCGTCTTCAACCCAGCGCTCCAATTGGCCAATGTCGTCCAGGTCAACGTAATCGGGGTCAATGTGCACTTTTTTGATCTTCTGTTCGCCGGTGATTTCGACGCGGACGGCGCCATCGCCCTTCTCTACGGTGATCACCTGCTTTTGTAGCTCTTTCTGGATTTTTTTAACGCGAAGTAACATTTTGGCTTGGTCTAAACGACTCATATGGGTCTCCTTTTCGTATCTATTGTACCAGATGGTGTAGCGTTGGTTTAGATCTTTTGGTCAGGAACGATAAACACTTCATGCGTCGCTTGCGCGTGCGGCCATGCCACAAAATAATGCGTCAGCTGGTAGACGCACGCCAACCCGATTAACACATATATAAGTACCTGGCCGATGCCCCGTGCGATGGGATTGCGCGGAAACACCTTGAACCACTGCTTCAGCAAATACGTCGCACCGCCAGCAATAATAAGATAGACGAACGGCATAATAACCGTCAGGTTAATGGTCGTCCCGCCGACCGCAATAAGCCCAGCGACCACTACGGCTACCGACAAAAACAGTGGCGTACGTTTGAGTCGTACGTTCCGGACGTACAGATATGCACCTACCGCAAACGCCACCAAGCTGAACGCGTCCAGCACCGGCGCGGTGCCTAGCCACGCTGCCGGGTTGTATTCGCCATGGACAAATAAATGCAGCGGTACACCGGCCAGATTTTTGACCATAGTCAGCGGTGCCGGCCAGGATTCGGGCAATCCGAGCCAGGGTTTGAGCAAGTTGTGATGCCTGTACAGTGCCCAGCCGAGTGGCGCAAGGGCCGCCAAAAACGCCAACCCGGCTGTCGTTACTGCAATAAGGTGTTTTTTGAACGCCTGATCGACGATTTTCCACTGCCAGATCAACCCAACGGCGATGAACCATACCATGCCCGGCATGTACAACAACACCGTGGCGAGCACGAAACACGCTACCAGCGCCCATGTGCTACCAGTTTGCTTGAGCCAATAGCCGCATGCCGCCAGTGCAAACACACCAAACAGCAGCACATCTGGCGTGCCCAGCCGTGCAATATGCAAAAACCACGCCGAGCAACCAAACAACAGCGTGCCGACCACGGCTGCGCGCTGCCCATGCCAGCGCCGCACCAGCATGGCGAACATAACGAGTACGATTAGTCCAATGCTGGCCGAAACAATTCGACCACCGAGCAAAAAATCGGGCACAATAACATGC
>Ga0105240_10004771_pt1 | contig 20461 bp, 18 predicted proteins | sample KBSC54metaG_FD_80426 | JGI IMG/M metagenome (GOLD analysis project Ga0105240, IMG submission 80426) | Corn rhizosphere microbial communities from Kellogg Biological Station, Michigan, USA - KBS C5-4 metaG | ecosystem: Host-associated > Plants > Roots > Rhizosphere > Soil | place: Michigan, USA... | reverse complement strand
CGTGCATTCTATGAGTTCAACTCTAAGCATATGGAAGCTTGGGATGGTCCAGCAGGTTTAGTAATTCAAGATGGTCGTCATGCTATTTGTATGCTTGACCGTAATGGTTTACGTCCTGCACGTTGGGTCATTACAAAAAATGATTACATTACCTTGGCATCTGAAATTGGTGTGTGGGGTTATGAACCTGAAGATGTTATTTCTAAAGGTCGCGTAGGCCCTGGTCAAATTTTAGTAGTTGATACTTTAACAGGTAAAGTACTTGATACTAAAGATGTTAGTACTCATTTGAAAAACATGCGTCCGTACCGTGAGTGGTTACGTGATCATGCAATTCGCCTCAATGCTAACCCTGAACTTGAAGAACAATTAGTTGATCAAGGTTTAACTGGTGATGCTTTAAAAGCAGCTCAAAAAATGTTTATGGTGACATTTGAAGAGCGCGACCAGTTGTTGCGTCCTATTGCTGAAAGTGGTCAGGAAGCTGTAGGTTCTATGGGTGATGATACGCCAATGGCTGTATTGTCTCGTCAAGTACGCCATGTGACCGATTATTTCCGTCAACAATTTGCGCAAGTAACAAACCCGCCAATTGATCCATTACGTGAATCGATTGTAATGTCGCTCGAAACCTGTTTAGGTCGTGAACAGAATGTATTTGAGCAAGGTCCAGAGCACGCAGATCGAATCATTATTTCGAGCCCTGTTCTGTCTAACTCAAAAATGCAGCAAATCCGTAGTATTGATCGTGCAGGCTATGCGTCTGTTGACATCAATTTGAACTATGCTGAAGAAGAAGGTTTGCAAGCTGCGATTACACGTATCTGTGAAGAAGCGGCGCAAGCGGTTCGTGACGGTAAAACTTTAATTGTTTTAACTGATAAAAATATTCGCCAAGGTTTCTTGCCTGCAAACGCAGCGCTTGCAACAGGTGCAGTACATCATTACCTCATTAAAACTGGTTTACGTACTGATGCAAACATCATGGTTGAAACTGGTTTTGCACGTGATCCGCACCAATTTGCGGTATTACTAGGTTTCGGTGCAACTGCTGTTTACCCATACCTTGCATATGACGTAATTAATGATTTGATTGCGAAAGGTGAGCTTTTAGGTGATCCAATCCATGCTCAAGCGAACTTCCGTAAAGGTATTGAGAAAGGCTTATTAAAAGTTCTTTCAAAAATGGGTATCTCTACCGTTGCTTCGTATCGTGGTGGTCAGCTTTTTGAAGCAGTAGGCTTATCGTCTGAAGTTGTAGATCAGTGCTTCTTGGGTGTTCCAAGTCGTATTCAGGGTGCAACATTTGCTGATCTTGAAAAAGACCAGAAAAAATTAGCTGCTACAGCATGGTCAAATCGTAAACCAATTGATCAAGGTGGTCTGCTTAAATTCGTATTTGATAAAGAGTATCACGCGTTTAACCCAGATGTGATTAACTCATTACACAAAGCAGTTCGCTCTGGTAAATACGAACACTTTAAAGAATATGCCGAGCTGGTGAATAACCGTCCAGTAGCGACTATTCGTGACTTATTCAAGTTAAAAACAACGAACTCGATTCCAGTTGAGCAAGTTGAATCAGTTGAAGAAATCTTGCCTCGTTTTGACTCGGCAGGGATGTCTTTAGGTGCTCTTTCTCCAGAAGCGCATGAAGCAATTGCAATTGCGATGAACACAATTGGTGGTCGTTCAAACTCTGGTGAAGGTGGTGAAGATCCTGTTCGCTACGGCACAATTCGTAACTCGAAAATCAAACAGATCGCATCTGGTCGTTTTGGTGTAACGCCTGCATATCTAACTTCTGCTGAAGTATTGCAAATTAAAGTTGCTCAAGGTGCAAAACCTGGTGAAGGCGGTCAGTTACCTGGCGGTAAAGTAAATGGTTTGATTGCACGTTTACGTTACTCAGTGCCGGGTGTAACACTGATTTCACCTCCACCACACCACGATATTTACTCAATTGAAGATTTGTCTCAGTTAATTTTTGATTTGAAACAAGTTAACCCGCAAGCAATGGTTTCAGTAAAACTGGTATCTGAGCCGGGTGTAGGAACAATTGCAGCTGGTGTTGCGAAGGCATATGCAGACTTCATTACCATTTCTGGTTATGACGGTGGTACAGCTGCATCTCCACTTTCATCAATTCACCATGCGGGTTCTCCATGGGAGTTGGGTTTAAGTGAGGCGCATCAAGCTCTTCGTGTAAATGACTTACGTGGCAAAGTACGTGTACAAACTGATGGTGGCTTAAAAACTGGTCTTGATGTGATCAAGGCAGCAATTTTAGGTGCTGAGAGCTTTGGTTTCGGTTCAACACCAATGATTGCATTAGGCTGTAAATATCTACGTATTTGTCACCTAAACAACTGTGCGACTGGTGTTGCAACTCAGCAAGATCACTTACGTCAAGAGCACTACATTGGCGAACCAGAAATGCTCATCAATTTCTTCCACTTTATTGCGGAAGAAACCCGTGAATGGTTAGCAGCATTAGGTGTGTCTTCATTGAAAGACTTAATCGGTCGTGTTGATTTACTCGAAGTATTGCCGGGTGAAACTGAAAAACATGCTCATCTTGATTTAAGTGCATTGTTAACTTCACATCCATCTGCTGACGGTAAAGCGCAGTACTGTGAAGTACAAGGGAATGCACCATTTGATAAAGGTGTGTTAGCTGAGAAAATGGTTGCTGAAATGCTTCCTGCAATTGAATCAAGCGCAGGTGGTCAGTTCAACTTCAATGTTGTGAACTGTGACCGCTCTATCGGTGCTCGTGTGTCAGGTGAAATTGCTCGTCGCTATGGCAACTTAGGTATGGAAGTACACCCAGTAGTGATGAACTTAACTGGTACAGCTGGTCAGTCACTTGGTGTATGGAACGCGGGTGGTTTACACATCCGCCTTGAAGGTGATGCAAACGACTATGTGGGTAAAGGTATGGCAGGTGGTCGTATCTCAATTTTCCCACCAAAAGGTTCACCTTTCCAAACTCAAAACACAGCAATTATTGGTAATACCTGTTTGTATGGTGCAACTGGCGGTAAGCTTTTTGCAGCGGGTACAGCGGGTGAGCGTTTTGCAGTTCGTAACTCTGGTGCATTTGCTGTAATTGAAGGTGCTGGCGATCACTGCTGTGAATATATGACAGGTGGTGTTGTGACTGTACTTGGTAAAGTAGGCCATAACTTTGGCGCGGGCATGACTGGTGGTTTTGCTTATGTACTTGACCTGGACAATGACTTCGTAGATTACTACAACCACGAATTGATTGATTTAAATCGTATTTCAACAGAATCTATGGAAGATCATAAAGAGTTCTTGTTGCGTATTATCGATGAGCATATTAAAGAAACAGGTAGTGCCTGGGCTTATAAGATCCGCAATGAGTTCGATTTCTACAGCCGTAAATTCTGGCTTGTGAAACCAAAGGCTGCTAATTTACAAACGCTTTTGAAAACAACACAAGCTGATCCACAATAATTCCACGACTGCAACGACATAGGCAGGTGCGGACAACAGTGAAAACCGCGCCTACCCACGGAGAGAGACATGGCAGAACGCCTAAATAATGACTTTCAATTTCTGGATGTAGCACGCCAAGATCCAGAGAAAAAAGATATTACTGTCCGCAAAGCAGAATTTGTGGAAATTTATAAGCCATTTACATCGGAAACAGTTACTAATCAGACTCACCGTTGTTTAGGTTGTGGTAACCCATATTGTGAATGGAAATGTCCTGTACATAACTACATTCCAAACTGGTTAAAACTCATTGCTGAAGGCCAAATTTTCCAAGCTGCTGAGCTTTGTCATCAAACGAACACACTACCTGAGGTATGTGGTCGCGTATGCCCACAAGACCGTTTATGTGAAGGTGCTTGTACCTTAAATGATGGTTTTGGTGCAGTAACAATTGGTAATGCTGAAAAATATATCAATGATACAGCCTTTGCTTTGGGCTGGCGTCCAGATATGTCAGGCGTAAAATGGACTGACAAAAAAGTTGCAATCATTGGTGCCGGTCCGGCAGGCCTAGGTTGCGCGGATATTTTAGCTCGTGGTGGTGTTAAGCCAGTTGTATTCGATAAGCGTCCTGAAATTGGTGGCTTACTTACATTCGGTATTCCAGAATTTAAAATGGAAAAAGATGTAATGAAACGCCGTCGTGAAATTTTCACAGGTATGGGCATCGAATTCCGCTTAAATACTGAAATTGGTACAGATGTCACCATTGATGAATTACTTGCAGAATATGATGCTGTATTCATGGGTATGGGAACTTATACCTACATGAAGGGTGGCTTCCCAGGTGAAGATCTTGCAGGTGTTTATGATGCACTTGATTTCTTGATCTCTAACGTAAATCGTTGCCAAGGTTGGGAAAAAGACCCAAGCGAGTACATTAGCTTAGATGGTAAAAAAGTGATTGTGCTTGGTGGTGGCGATACAGCGATGGACTGTAACCGTACTTCATTACGTCAAGGCGCTCATGATGTAACGTGCGCATACCGTCGTGATGAAAGCAACATGCCGGGTTCTGCACGTGAAGTAAAAAATGCCTATGAAGAGGGTGTAAAATTCCTATTCAATCGTCAACCGATCGAAATCGTTGGTGAAAATGGCAAAGTGACAGGCGTAAAAGTGGTAACGACACAAATGGGTGAACCAGATAGTCGTGGCCGTCGTAGTCCTGAACCAGTTCCAGGTTCTGAAGAAGTATTACCAGCCGATGCTGTTTTACTTGCATTCGGTTTCCGCCCAAGCCCAGCGGATTGGTTTGGTAACGCGAATATTAATCTTGATGGTTCAGGTCGTGTTGTCGCAGCTGAAAAACAAGAATTCAAATTCCAGACATCAAACCCGAAAATCTTTGCTGGTGGTGATATGGTGCGTGGCTCAGACCTAGTCGTGACTGCGATTTGGGAAGGCCGTCAAGCTGCTGAAGGCATTTTGGATTACCTTGGTGTTTAATAAATTAATGTGTTAAAACACTCAAAAAAGCCTACATCAAGTAGGCTTTTTTATTCTCTACCATTAGTCACTTTGATGTTTTTAGCAAATATAATAAGCTTTTTTGCCCTTTTTAGCTGTTTAAGCTCGCGACATACTCAAAACTTCCTTCTTCAATACAATAGGTGTTGAGTATGAACATCGCAGATATGACGGCAGAAAAATCATATTTAAATCGTCGAAAAGCGTTGGGTATTACAGTGCGTCGTCTTGAATTTAATCCAAAGGCGATCAAGCGGCATTATTTTGCAAATTCACCCCTCATGTCTCATTTTTTAACTGCACTTTCATCGACGTTTCCAGTAGGTGAGCAATTTTTTGTAAATAGCGTACGTAATGTGCGTGATAAAGTTTCAGACCCTCAATTACAAGCGCAAATTGCAGCTTTCATTGGACAGGAGGCTATGCATTCAAAAGCGCATGGCGAGTTTAATGAAGCTTGGCGCCGTGATGATTATAATCTGGACAGTTTTCAAAACTGGTTAAATGAGCGGGATAAATACTTAAGAACGATTCCACCTAAGCTGCAATTAGCACTTACCTGTGCTTTTGAACATTTTACAGCTCTCCTTGGAGCATATGTCTTACAACATCCAGAGCTGTTAAAAACGTTAGATCAAGATGCGTTAAAACTTTGGGTATGGCATGCGATTGAAGAAATTGAGCATCGTTCAGTCGCATTCGATGTCTATCAACATGTATATGGAGATGACCGTATTCGTCGGTTACTCATGCGTAGCGTCACTACTGGGTTTGCGAGTCTGGCTTTTTATGGGACAACTCGTTTATTTTGGCAAGATAAATGGAACAGCTTACCTAAAATCGGAGGTAATTTATTTGGGTCATATTTGCTGATAAAGATGCTTGTCCAATTAATGCCTGAATACTTTGCATATTACAAAAAAGATTTTCATCCTAGTCAAAAAGATTACGATAAGATGGTGGATTACTGGAAAAGTTCTTTAGCAGAAGAATATCAAATGGCAAGTTTTCAACAAGAAAAAGATCAAAGATTAAGTTAATAGAAAACCGGATTTAAAAATCCGGTTTTTAAAAATCAATAAAATAAAAGCAACACAATAATGCCAAATTCATCATACAATCGGGTAAAGAGGTCAAAAATATAAAGAAAAACTTGAGGATAATGTGACGATGAAAACGTTGAAACAATTAGCGATCGCAACAACACTTGCCAGCACCTTACTGTTTTCGGGATGTGGCTATAATACTCTACAAGTAAAAGATGAGGCTGTAACAGCAGCGTGGTCTGAAGTACAAAACCAATATCAACGTCGTTCAGATTTGGTACCAAACCTTGTCAATGTGGTAAAAGGTTATGCTAAACATGAAGAGCAAGTATTAACCGAAGTAACACAGGCACGCTCGAATGTTGCAGGCTTAAAAGTTGATAAAGAAGTTTTAGAAGACCCAGCTTTACTTGAGAAATATCAACAGGCTCAAAGTCAATTAACAGGGGCATTATCTCGACTTATTGCTGTGTCTGAAAACTACCCAGATTTGAAAGCCAATACTCAATTCCAGGAATTACAAGTTCAGCTTGAGGGTACAGAAAACCGTATTGCAGTTGCACGTAATCGTTATATTACAACAGTGCAAGATTACAACGGATATGTACGCCAGTTCCCGCAAGCAGTGACCGCAAAAGTAATTGGTATGCATCCTAAAGCCAATTTCTCTGCAGAAGCTTCTGCACAACAGGCTCCAAAAGTTTCTTTTGATTAATTTAATAAATCAAAGGAGTGCTGTATGAGAAATATTATATTGCTTCAGTCTAAGCAAATTAAGGTCTTTATTGCGACCTTAATTTTGCTCTGTTGTGGTGTTCTTTTTCAGAATACGGCATGGAGTGAAAGTAATATTGCAACTGCTACTGATGAGACCGATGCAGTAGTAGCGGGCAAAATCATTCAAAAACAGCAAAATCAAGCCACTGCGTCTAAGACAGGTGAACAAGCTGCTTCAAGTGTTGTTGCCTCGCCTAAAGTCTCTAACGATATGGCAGACGGTGAATCAATTCGTGGTTTGCCAACTTTAAATCAGCCTGTTATTGATCAAGCTAACATTTTAAGTGAGGCTGAGAAACAGCAACTCGACCAAAAAATTCTAAGTTTATACCAACAAGGCAAAGCGCAAATTGGTATCGTTATTGTCCCAACTACGGGTCAAGAAGATATTTTTGATTATGCATTACGAGTGGGTGAGCAGTGGCAATTAGGTTCAGCTAAACGTGACAACGGATTACTCATTGCAGTTGCGGTAAATGACCGCCGTATACAAATTTTAACTGGATATGGTTTAGAAGGTGTATTACCTGATATTGTCGCAAGTCGGATTATTCGAAACCAAATTACACCTTATTTTAAACAAGCCCAATATGCACAAGGTTTAAATGCAGGTCTTGATGAAATTGGAAGGATTCTAAATCTTGACCCAGAAGTCGCTCAGCAAGCTGCTCAAGATTTAAAAGAACGCCAACATCAAGCTGCGGAAGAGCAACAAGCCAAACAAACGACGCTGACAATGGCTTTATTTATTCTTGTTGCTGGAATTGTGGGTTCATTTATTGTAGGACGACCTCTTAGTGCATCTACTGCTGGTGTTGCTGCTGCGGTAGCAGGTTTTGTAAATGGCGCAGGTCTAGTGACTAGCTTATTACTTGGTTTTGGAATCTTCTTTTTACTCATTACTTCTATTGCCCAACTTATTTTACAGGCCATTCTGAGTGGTTCTGGCGGCGGTGGACGTGGAGGAGGCTTCGGCGGTGGAGGCGGAGGCTATGGCGGCGGTGGAGGTCGTTTTGGCGGTGGAGGTGCTTCAGGCTCATGGTAACAACATCAGAAACAACACAAATTATTACTCAACCTAAAATTGAGGAATATGTAGAGCCAAGCTTAAAACGTTGGTTTAAACATCTATGCTATTTTCCTGCCAGTAGCCGTTATTTTTCAAAACAAGATAAGCAGACGATTGCTGATGCGGTACAACAAGCAGAACATGGACATATTGGCGAAATACAGGTTGTAATTGAAGGCCATATTCCATGTTCACAGGCCTATAGACAAAATACCCGATTGAGAGCGCAACAATTGTTTGCAGAGTTAGGGGTCTGGGACACCGCGTTAAATAGTGGAGTACTACTTTATTTAAACTTATGTGAACGTACAGTAGAAATTATATTTGACCGCGGTATTAGAAATGCGACTAATGATCAGGTCTGGCAGCAGATTTGTGGGTCTATCGTTCAACAACTTAAACAAAGACAATATCAACAAGCTGTCGTGATGGGGGTGCAGCAAATTGGAGAGGTATTGTCACATTTTTATGATGAAAACATGCCAGATCAATCCAATGAATTGGGAAATGCTCCAATTATTATTAATTAAATTATTTTCTAAAAGTTCTATATCTCATAATTTTAAAATTTTATTTCTTAAGGTGGCTGACAAAAAATGTCACCTATTTATTTATTTTTAAAGAGAATTTGCTCACAAAAAAAATATAAAGTTTGATAAGTTTTGTTTACTTTTTTTGATGTGTGATCTGTTGTAACACAAAGTTATGTGACGATTTTTGTCAGTTATTTACAGTGATTTTAGATTAAATAAATTTTAAAATTAATATAAGTTTTTGTTTTATAAGTAAAATAAAAGTTGGCATGGTTGCTGCTATATAGTTGATAGCTGAAAAGGCTTAAATAAAAACATACATACAATCTTTGGGGAAAAGGCTATGAATGCACAAAAAGGTTTTACATTAATTGAACTCATGATCGTGGTTGCCATTATTGGTATTTTGGCGGCATTTTCGATTCCTGCATATCAAGATTATATTGCACGTTCTCAGGTCGCAGAAGGTATCAGTTTGGGAGATGGCCTAAAATCAGATATTGCTGATAATTTACAAAATAATCAATGTGAGCCGACTAGCGGTTTATCGGTAACAGGTAAATATAGTGCTGTGGAAGTACAAGGTGATACTGCAAATGCTACGGCAACAATTACAGGTTGTCAGGTTAAAATTACTTATGCTACTACTGGTACATCTGGGAAAATTGCAGGTAAAATTTTAGTGTTAGATGTACTTAGTAATGGAACGCTGAAAAAACAGGCTACTGGTACAGATTTGGATGAGAAATATACACCTAAAGGTGTTTTATAAGATTTTTGAAAGCAAGAGCATTTAATATGCTCTTGCTTTTTTGTTAAAAATAATAAAATATAAAATTGTTAAAGTCGTTATTAATTAAAATAAAAAACTATTAAAACAATGATATATGGTTGCTATCGAATCATTTGTAAAAAACTAATTGTGCTTTCTTCCATGTATAATTCTTTCAAGTTTTGGTCTCTAACCTGTCACTATGCAAGTATTCTTCTTATTCCTCGCTGCAATCCTCTTAGGTTTTGCATGGTTGTCTCCATTTCACTATAGCCCGTGGGTTATGTTCTCAAGTGAAGTGAGTACTTTTGGGGCGGGATTATGCGTATTAGCCGCTCTAATTCAGCAAAATATTAAAATTCCTAGAGCACAACTATTGTTGCTGCCATTTACTTTAATTCCGATAGTGCAGTGGGGTTTTGGTTTAGTTTTTGATCTGAGCACAGCCTTATTGAGTTCATTTTACTTATTAGGTTTTTGGTTTATGGTCTTGGCTGGTTATAACCTGTCTTTAGATCAACAAAAGCGTGATCAAATCTTTTCGGGTTTTAGCCTACTTGTAATTATTGTATCGCTTATTACTAGTTTCATTGCGATTTGCCAATGGTTGAATATTGAGTCTCATATTCCGTATGTGCTTAAGTTACTGGGTAATCGTCCTTACGGTAATTTTGGCCAACCTAATAATATGGCAACCTTTTTAATTATTGGATTATTAGGATGTTTGTATTTATATGAAAAGAATAAAGTAACAATCTGGTTGTTACTACCTTCAACACTCATTATTTTATTTACAGTTGCATTGAGTCAATCAAGAACTTCATGGATAGTTTTTCCATTTTTACTTATCTATTGGGTGATCAAGCAGTTTAGAAAGCAAAAAAGATTTGGATTTGCTCAAGGCTTCTTGTGGTGCTTAACATTTTTCTTAATTGCTGGATTCATCTTACCTTATATTACTCAAGTCATTGAGTTCTCTACAAATACACAGATTACTGAAACAAGTACATTTGTTGCTCGTGCAGGTTCGGGGCATGAGCGTGTAGGCATGTGGATACAAATATTACATGCCATAGCACAGCAGCCATGGGCAGGGTATGGATGGAGTCAAACTAGTGTTGCTGTAGTAGATAGTATTCAATATGGAACTGTACATGTATGGTTTAATAGTGCCCATAATGTACTGCTTGATTTAATTGTTTGGAATGGTATTCCATTAGCAGCTGTAATTATTGCTTACTTTGCGTGTTGGTTCCTTTGGTTAAATCAACAGGCTAAAGAAACCATCTCAATTATAGCGATTATGATGGTGTGTGCGGTGTTTATTCATGCCATGTTCGAGTTCCCACAGCGCTATGCTTATTTCTTACTTACTTGTGGTTTCTTGCTCGGTGTTGTTCAGGCACAGACTCCAGTACTAAAGGGAGTTGTACTGAATAAGCAACTTTTTCGCTTAATATGGACGGTTAGTTTACTGCTTATTATTGCGATTTTACGTGATTACAATGTGTATGTTCTGAATAGTAATTTACTTTATAAAAATAAAAAACCAAATGCAGAGTTCATGGGAAGCAGCAAAATTTTTGTTTTAACGCAGTTTGAAGAGCGTTTAAAATGGATTGAACTTAATCCAAAAACTAAATTATCCGAAGCTGAGCTAGTCCAGTGGGGAAACTCGGTAAAGAATAAAGCAACTCCATATAATTTACGTAAAAATGCAAAATTGCTGGCTTATAATGGAAAACCAGAGCAAGCAGAGCAGCAATTATTAATTTTAAAGCATCTCTATAAGCAAAAAATAACGCTACCAGAGTTATTAAAAGAAAAGTAATAAAAAAACCCCTTGTATTCAAGGGGATTTTTTATGAGAAATTACATTTGACTCTGGATGTAATTTTCAATACCAACGCTGCCGATAAGGTCAATCTGAGTATCTAACCAGTCCCAATATTCTTCTTCTTTTTCTAAAATTTCTTGGACAAGATCACGAGTCACATAGTCTTGTTCTGTTTCGGCGAGTGCAACTGCTTTTTGAATCGCTTCTATATTTTCTTTCACTTTACGAATGTCACATTGCAGAACTTCTTCTGTATGTTGACCAATATAAAGTTTACCTAAGTGCTGAAGATTAGGTAAACCTTCCAAGAATAAAATACGTTCAATAATTTTGTCTGCATGCTTCATTTGGCGAATGGATTCTTTATATTCAGCAGAGCCAAGCTGCTCAATTCCCCAATCATTAAACATGCGTGAATGCAAAAAGTATTGATTAATTGCAGTTAGATGATGATACAGCACTTGGTTGAGCTGATTAATGACATCACGATTGCCTTTCATTGTAGCTACTCCAAAACAATTTCTGCCTTAATTCAATTAAGGCAATCTATAAAACCATTCTAGTGAACAAACACTGATATGGCGAGTAATTTATAGAACAGCAAATGAAAATCGCAATCAAAAACAACACAATATTAGGAAAGGAGAGTTTCCAACCAAAAAAAACCGCTTGAATGAGGAACTATTAACGTTCCGCAAAAAGCGGTGGAGGAGCTAATAAATACTATTAAATTTTTATAAATCTTTTACGCAGCTACAGAAATACGAGCAGCGATTTCTGCTAATTCTTCATTAATAATAGCACGTGCTTCTGGTGCGCAGCGTCCACAGCAAGTACCAAGATCAAGCAAATCACGAATTTCGCGATAGCTTTCAGCGCCATTTTCAACAGCGTCTTTAATATCTTGATCGGTAATGCCACGACACAAGCAAACGTACATGGGAGTGATCCCCAAATATAAATGCGATAATTGATATTATTGATAATTATTATCGTTTGTCAATGAAATTCATTTAAAATCTCATTTATTATTATTGGGAATTTGGATAAAAAAATACCACCTGAGCGGAAATCTGAGTTATGTTCAGATTTTATACAAAGGTGGTTCATGATTTAGAGTTAAAAATTTAACGGAAAATATTTAATTTATTTCTATATCTTACTGATTAATAACTACAATACCATCCATTTCAACTAAAGCACCTTTTGGTAAACTTGCTACGCCAAGAGCTGCGCGTGCAGGATATGGTTGCGCAAAATATTCACCCATAATTTGGTTTACAAGTTGGAAGTTTGATAAATCAGTTAGAAAAATATTGAGCTTGGCAATATCTGCTAGAGAACCGCCAGCAGCTTCACAAACTGCTTTTAAATTATCAAATACACGGCGAATTTGAGCTTCAATACCTTCTACAAGTTCCATACTGTATGGGTCTAAACCAATTTGCCCTGAAAGATATAATGTATTATCTACTAAAATGGCTTGAGAGTATGTGCCGATAGCAGCAGGGGCATTTTCAGTATGAATTACTTGGCGGGACATTTGGTTCTCCTTGATTAAATCTCATTTCATCATAATCGATGATCGCTTTGGACAAAAGTATCATCGATTTAATTGATTAAGTGGATTTGGAAAGTTTGATTTTGTTAAAGAAACATAAATCTGACCAATAGCCATTGTAAAGACTTAGCTTACTTTTGAAATTTCCATCTGTGGATTAGGCGCATCTAAACGCTCAATACGTGGAAAACCATAATGCATACGTAAGTCACGGATGACTTTTGCAATATGTTTACGGTTATTCACCACAATATTAACAAAAGTTCTTTGCTCATTTGAGTGAACCATTTCTACCCCTGCATTATTTTTACGACATTGATAGATCAGGTCAGATACCTGCTCATCATTCATTGCCATTTCTATAGCGAGGTAGGCTGTAAAACGAACATCGTCTACATCATCTGCTTTCCATTGAAGCGGCATGATATTTTCAGGATGTAGATGTTGTTCATGTAGCAAGTTATGGCAGCGGATACGATGCACAATTAACCCACGACGTGTTAAATGTCCTTGAATTGGGTCGCCCAAAACTGGATTACAGCAATGCGCATATTTAACGTCGATACCTTCAGTACTTTGAATGAGTCGATCTGAATTCTCCACTTGTGGATGCTTGTCATGAGCAAATAAGTGATTAGCTACAAGTTGAGGTAGTAGGTCACCAACCGCAATTTGTTCAAACAACGTATTTTTATTATCGATGTGGCGCCATTGAAGTAAATCTAACCAGTCGGCTTCAGAGAGATCGTTAATCGAACGGTTAAAGAGTTTTAGTGCTCGAGAAAGTGCTTGTGCACCGACTAAACGTTGTTCTTCAATGTCTTGATCTTTAAGGACATGCTGTAAGGCACGGCGAGCTTTTTGCGTATTAATAAAACTTAACCAGTCTGGATTTGGTGTTGCTAAAACATCCGTAATAACTTCAATAACCTGACCGCTGATTAATGGTGTCGATAGTGGTTTAATTTCGCCATCTACTTTTGCACCAACGGCATGGTTACCTAAAAATAAACTGGCTGAATAAGCAAAATCAACTACGGTAGCACCTTGTGGTAATTCATGGAGCTGACCATGTGGAGTGTAAACCCAAATTTTTTCTTGGTGTAAGTAATCTAATAAATCATTGAAGGTCGTTTTTGCACATTCTCCATCGATGAGCGTATTCAGATTTTGCATTGAAGCCTGAATGGCTGAACGACAAGTTTGTGGCGCATTTTCACCAAGCACTACCCCAAAACGGGCAGCTTTACGCATAAGCTCGGTTTGAATGGTAAGAGATAGTGTAGTTTTTTCGCCTTTAAGTTTAATCAGTAAAGATTGGTTGCCACCCGGTAGCGGACGACGGATATGGTCTTGATATTGAATGACCTGAAAGTTTTCTCTTAAAGCATCAACTAGGCGATCACAGTCGGCAATTGATTGTAAAACGATTTCAAAAGCATGGCTGTGGGTAAGCTCTTGTAAATCCATCTCATTTTTAACGAAATGGCGTAATAATTCGATATTGTTGTTTTTCTTTTTAATGCGGCCTTGAATATGATAATTATGAAGAAGTTCAGCGAGGTTTTGTTCCCAGATGCTTTGATATTTACATCGCTCTGGTTTGGTTAGACGTAGTGCGTTTTGCACGTTATCAAACATATCAAGATCAAGATTTTGATAACAAAGATTTTCTAGATTATCGCCCATTTCATTCATGCCGACTAATCTTGCCATTGGCACAAAGATATCAAGAGTTTCTTGAGCAATACGAGCGCGTTTATCTGGACGCAAAGCACCTAGAGTTGTCATATTATGATAGCGGTCAGCTAATTTAATAATAATGACACGTGGGTCCTGTAGGGTCGCTTGCAAGATTTTTCGGAATGAGGCGGCCTTATTATATTCTTTATCGCTTGACTGGCTAAGTTTGGTTACGCCGTCAACTAGCTCGGCAACTGTCAGGCCAAATTTTTCAGTAATATCTTCTTTTGTATATTGAGTATCTTCAATAACATCATGCAAAAGAGCTGCCATTAAGGTTTCAGCATCTAAACGCATGTTCGCAAGAATACAGCTCACAGCAATTGGATGCAGAATGTAGGGTTCACCACTTTTACGTGTGATGCCAGTATGCGCTAGATCGGCAAAATCACAGGCAGCAAGCACTTTCTCGACCTCACTTACCGATAAGTAAGGGTCGATAATCAATTTAAGCTGTTGCTTGGCTTGGCTGACCTCTTCGCCTGGCATAAATCACCCTTTTTCCTAATACTGAAAAACTAAATCTATCTACTTCTTAATGAAAAGCATATTGCGGAACTTGTCAATTTTTTCATTTGAAAAAGTGTATTTTTTTTTCAATGAAAATAATTGCTTTTTTCAATATCTTTAAATTCAAGACAAAGCCAAATAAAAAACCACCGCAGAAAAACGATGGTTTTTTTATGAAACAGAATTAATTAGAAAGAAAAACCTTCTAAATTCAAGCTGTTTGTAGAAAGAGCAAGATCAAGACTAGAAGTTTGATAATCTTGTTCACGTTGCTTAAGAATTTCTTTCGTAACGTGCCCTGCCGCGATTTCGCGCAAAGAAACTACAGTCGGTTTGTCGTTATCCCATTCTACAGTTGGCTCCATGCCTTGACGTGCCAATTGACGAGCACGTTTACTTGCAACGAGCACAAGCTCAAAACGGTTGTCTACATGATCTAAACAATCTTCAACGGTGACGCGTGCCATAAAAGTTCTCGTTTTGGAATGGTGAATTTGAACAGACTAAACAGTATAAAAGGCTTTCGATCTAGACTCAAGTTATTCCTGTTTTGGTTGAGGAGTAATCAAGTCTTGAATTAATGTTTGATAACGTTTCGCTTGCTGAGATAACACTAGACGGTTTGCTGTGATCACAGCTTCAATCTCATGTAAGGCTTTATTAAAGTCATCATTAATAATGATGTAATCAAAGTTCGTGTAATGCTGCATATCTTCAACTGCACAGCTTAAACGATGTTCAATGACTTCAACTGAGTCTGTGCCGCGATTAGATAAACGCTGACGAAGGTCAAACTGTGTTGGCGGTAAAATAAATATTTGCTTGGATTCAGGAAAAAGTTTGCGAACTTGCTCTGCACCTTGCCAATCAATTTCAAGTAGAACATCGTGTCCTTGAGCTAACTGTTGTTTTACAGTTGCTTGAGAAGTGCCATAGTAATTACCAAATACTTCAGCGTATTCAATAAAACCGTCATGGTTGACTTGGTCTAGAAATTCATCTTTTGTAGTGAAGTGATAGTGAACACCATCTAATTCACCGGGACGTTGACCTCGGGTAGTATGTGAGACTGAAACATGTAAATTGCTCACACGGTCAAGCAGGGCTTTCACCAAAGATGTTTTGCCCGTTCCTGATGCAGCAGAAACGACAAACAATAGACCCGACATGATATTTTTCCTGATATGATAAAATATCTTCGCTATTGTAGTGTACCGTGCGTTTAAACTGAATAGTTTTAATTGCAAATATTCAAGAGAAATTCCCCTGTTTTATTAATTTTGAGGCTGTTATGGAAATTGTGTTAGCTAATCCGCGTGGTTTTTGTGCCGGTGTTGATCGAGCCATAGCAATCGTCAATCGGGCTTTAGAATGTTTTAACCCTCCTATTTATGTGCGTCATGAGGTTGTACACAATAAATTTGTTGTTGATGACTTACGTCAAAGAGGGGCAGTTTTTGTTGATGAACTAGATCAGGTTCCGGATGACTCAATTGTAATTTTTAGTGCTCACGGTGTTTCAAAAGCTGTTCAGCAAGAAGCGGAGCGCCGAGGTTTAAAAGTATTTGATGCAACTTGTCCTTTAGTTACTAAAGTTCATATTGAAGTGACTAAATATGCACGTGAAGGTACTGAAGCCATTTTAATTGGTCATGAAGGGCACCCAGAAGTTGAAGGAACAATGGGTCAATATGACAAATTGAAAGGTGGTGACATTTATTTAGTTGAAGATGAAGCTGATGTTGCTGCGCTTGCAGTTAGACATCCTGAAAAACTTGCATTTGTAACTCAAACAACTTTATCTATTGATGATACAGCTAAAGTTATTGATGCTTTGCGTGCAAAATTTCCTCAGATCCAAGGTCCGCGTAAAGATGATATTTGCTACGCTACTCAAAACAGACAAGATGCTGTACGTGACTTGGCGGAACAGTGTGATGTGGTCTTGGTTGTAGGCTCGCCTAATTCATCAAATTCAAATCGTTTACGTGAGCTTGCAGAGCGTATGGGTAAGGCGGCTTACCTTGTAGATAATGCTGATCAGTTAGAACAGTCATGGTTCAATGATACGTGCAAAATTGGTGTGACAGCGGGTGCTTCAGCACCAGAAATTCTAATTAAGCAAGTGATTCAACGTTTACAAGATTGGGGCGCGCAAGCACCTAAAGAATTAGATGGCCGTGAAGAGAACATAACCTTTAGTCTTCCTAAAGAATTACGTATTCATGTGACTCAAGCATAAAATGTGACTAATTTAACATACTGATTTTAAAAAGTTAAACAGATAATTGTTGGTATGACAGTTATCTGTTTTTTTATACCCTTTATCTGCTTTGTATTTGTTTTGTAAATCTAAAACGTAAAATTTAAATGATAAATAAAAAATTCTTAAGTTTATTTGGGGTTTTGGGGATGAGGGGAATTATTCCACAAGAAGGGTTCACCTTGGTTGAGCTCATGGTGACGATTACAGTAATGACCATCATTGCGATGATGGCTGCGCCGTCTATGTCAAATTTATTCGAAAGTATAAGGTTTGATACTAATCAAAGAGACTTAGTCAACACGCTATCTAATGCTAAAAGTCAGGCAGTACTAAGTCATGCAAATGTTTCTGTAAATTTAAACTCAAATGCTGCTAATACCTTAACAACTTTTAACTGGATTGCGGACGAAGATAATAGTCTTGAGCTAAAACTTTTAGCAGCAGATGGAACTACAACATCACTATCTACATCAAGCATCATATTTATAGCAAATGGAACAGTTTCTAGTATTTCACAAGATTTGCTTATTTCTATGTGCAATTCTCAATTACACGTTAAGAAAAGTTTTGTTTTATCAAAATTGGGTTCCATCTTTATGAATCCAAAGGAAACTTGCTAATGCTAAATTATAAAAATCAAAAAGGTATGGGATTGGTGGAGATATTAGTTGCCTTACTTTTACTCGCGATAGGTGTTTTGGGATATGTGGCTTTGCAATATCGGGCAGTAGAAGCTACTTCGGAGGCTACATATCGTGCACAGGGAATTAATATTGCACGTGATCTAGCAGAAAGAATAAGAGTAAACCGCTCAGCCTTAAATAAATATAAAACAGAAATCAGCACAGCTGAAAATCAAAAAATATCTCAGAAAAATTGTTCAACAAGTAATTGTACTTCAACTGAGTTAGCAGATTTCGATGTTTCTCAGGTTGCAAAAAATGCAGATGCCTTAGGTATGACTATAAATATGATGACGTGCAAAGGTAATAATAATGGGCGTAATTGTATTTATGTTGCGTGGGCTGATACCAGTGCGACAGATGGTGATGGTGTAACAGATTGTACTAATGGCACAAGTTATAACGCGGCATCAACTTGTTTAATCATGGAGGTTTATTAATGAAAAACCAATATGGTTTTACTTTAATTGAGTTAATGCTGTCTTTAACCTTAGGCTTGATTATTACTGCTGCAGCAATTTTATTATTTTTTACCGGACAAAAAAGTTTAACGTTACAGCACGGTGCGACAGATTTACAGGATAATGCTAATTTTGGTTTGAACTACATAGTTAAAGATATCAGACTAGCTAATCTAGATGCTGGTCGAGCATTTATGAATGATCAAACAACATATGGTGGAGTTGTACTTACTTCTACAGCGAATGCCTTTGTTGATACATTAAATGCCAATACTAAAATTGCTAATTTACCCAATTCTATTTTAGAAGCAAAAGCTCCTTTAACCTTACTAACTCAAAGCGATGGAGATAGTGTAGGCACTGCCCCTGCATGGGCGGGCGCATCTAATGTTAATGATTTTACCAGCGATCAGTTAGTTATTCAGTATGCTCCTACTGAAATAGGTGGTTTTGACTGTGAAGGGCAGTCAATTAATACAACAAATAATTATATTGTAGAGCGATATTTTTTAAGAGTTGATACAAGAGCATTAACAAGTGAACCCAATAAGGCACTGGCATTAGCTTGTGACTCTGGTCATTATCCAAAATCTGGTTCACCTACAGAAATTACGGGTTTTGGAGATGCTGGACAGATCATTATGAAACGCGTTGATTATTTTAGAGTTCTATTAGGTATTGACGTTGGAAATGGACAGTATCGTTATATTAGTTCTCATGATTATTTAACGAATTATGCTTCACCGAGACCACGTATTTTATCAGTTCAATTGGGGATACTAACGCGTTCTGTACAGTCTCTAGGGCGGGATACCGCTATTAAGGATAATCAAACGTTTAATGTGCTTGATCGTACAGTAACGGTTAAGACTCCACAGTCAAATAGCCCGAAATATATTAGGCAGGTTATTTCCCAGACAATTGCCTTGAGAAATGGCTTTGGGAGCCGATAAAAATGAAAAAAAATCAAACAGGTGCAACCTTAATTGTTGTATTGGTCTTATTACTCGTAATTACGATAATTGGCACATTAGCTATCCGTCAAAGTTTGATGTCATTAAATATTGTTACAAATAGTCAAGCCCAGCAGTTGCTTGTCCAAAACTCGGATGCTGCCTTATTTAATGTGGAAGATGGTAGTAATTTACTGCGAAATTTAGCCCGTGATGGAATGTTTGGTTATATCCGTGGTGATGCTAATAAAGATAAAGAATTAGTGTTTTGCTACAGAGGTGATCAGAGCCAGTTTTTTAGTCTAGCAAATGCCAGCATTATGCAATGGATAGCTGGGGCGTCTGCTCCAACAGGAAGTGCTTTAGGAGCTGATGGCTACTGTAAATCTAATTCTAGTGATAGTACAAAAAATTATTTTACGAGTGGTCGTAGTGTCGTGATGACGCAGGTAGCAGTAAAGTTTGCATCTACTGAAAGTGATCCATTTCAGCATAGTTTGCGTGGTACGGATACTAAAAATGTCAAAATGGAAGACACTGAGAAAGTTGTTGTTTTTGCTACTTCTTTTATTCCATCTTTGTCCACTGCATCTAAGGCAGATATAGATCAATGCCTTTCGAGCAAAATGAATCAAGTTATACAGCCATCTGATGTATTAACACCAGCGACAGGAGCGACGGAAAGTGTTTCAGCCTGTTTACATAGACTAAATGTTCCATACACAACGCAAGTAGCTGAATACACGATTGCACAAGGTTTTACTTAATTGGGGAAAGCATGAAAAATTATAAAAAAGAAAGAGATTTTATCTTTCAGAATCGTAGTAAGTTAGGAGTAATGACGGGAACATCACTTTTAACAACACTCATCTGTTCTAGTGTAGTACAGGCTAGTGATATTGATATTTATCAGCAAGCTAGATCTGGAAAAATTACTTTAATGCTAATGCTGGATATTTCGGGAAGTATGAAAGGTCAAACAGCATGTGATCTACCAAGTGGGGCAAGTTATATTGCTTCAGGTACTGAAGCAATAACATCAACAGTACCTTATACACGAGCGTATTGCGAAGCAACAGGAAGTAATAAGGTTTATTTATATAGAAGTTATAGTAAAGGTACAGGTAGGAATAAAGTTTATTATTATGAGGAATGTACGAATAAACCAACTAAATATCAAGATTGTTCAGGAACTTATTTAGGAAAAACCATGACAGGCTTACCTCCTGCTACAACAGGAACTGAGGGGCCTTAT
>Ga0105240_10004770_pt1 | contig 20467 bp, 18 predicted proteins | sample KBSC54metaG_FD_80426 | JGI IMG/M metagenome (GOLD analysis project Ga0105240, IMG submission 80426) | Corn rhizosphere microbial communities from Kellogg Biological Station, Michigan, USA - KBS C5-4 metaG | ecosystem: Host-associated > Plants > Roots > Rhizosphere > Soil | place: Michigan, USA... | reverse complement strand
TGGTGCACAACACACTGGTTGGACTGGATTTGCGTGGGCGCATCCGGATTGGCGCCGCAGGCAAGATCACCAGCGCGTACGAGCTCGCGCGCATCATCGCGCTTGGCGCGGATTGGGCGAATGCGGCGCGCGGCTTCATGTTCGCGATCGGCTGCATCCAGTCGCAGAATTGCCACACCGATCGTTGCCCGACCGGCGTCGCGACGCAGGATCCACTTCGGCAGAAAGCATTGGACGTCGATACCAAGGCGATGCGCGTGTTCCGTTTCCACCAGAACACCTTGCGTGCGTTGAAGGAATTGCTGGCGGCGGCTGGCCTGAGCCATCCGGAGGAACTGGGCCCCGAGCACATCATCAGCCGCGTATCGCCGACCGAAGTGCGTTCGTTTTCGGCGCTGTACAACTTCCTGCAACCCGGCGAACTGCTGCACGGCGCGCCCGCGCACCACGCGGTGTTCGAGGATTTCTGGGAGGACGCGAGCGCCGATGCGTTCGCGCCGCCCAGCAGGATTGCCGCATTGCGCGGCAGCAAGCTGCTGTAGGGAGGAGGGTTGCAATGGAAACCGACATTGGATCGATAGTGGGTTCCGAGCCATGAAGGCTCTTGCATGAAGGTACTTGCATGAAAGTTCTTGTCACCGGCACCGCAGGTTTCATCGGCTCCGCGCTCGCCATTCGCCTGCTGGCGCGTGGCGACGAGGTTGTTGGCATCGATAACCTCAACGATTATTACGACGTCGAGCTGAAGAAGGCGCGGCTCGCGCGCTTTGCCGACGATGCGAATTACACGCACATCGTTGCCGATCTCGCTGATCGTGTCGAAGTGGAGCGCGTATTCGCCGAACACAAGCCGCAACGCGTCGTGAACCTCGCGGCGCAAGCGGGCGTGCGTTACGCAGCGACCAACCCGCACGCGTACGTGGCGAGCAATGTCACCGGATTCCTGCACATCCTCGAAGGCTGCCGCCATCACGGCGTCGAACACCTGGTGTTCGCATCGACCAGTTCCGTATACGGCGCGAACACGGCCGTGCCGTTCTCCGAACATCAATCCACCGAACATCCGCTCACGTTGTACGCGGCAACCAAGAAAGCCAACGAGATGATGGCGCACAGCTACGCGCACCTCTACGGCATTCCGTGCACGGGTTTGCGATTCTTTACCGTGTACGGCCCGTGGGGCAGGCCGGACATGGCGCCGATGTTGTTCGCCAAGGCGATCCGCAACGGCGACCCGATCAAGGTCTTCAACAACGGCCAGCACAAGCGCAGCTTCACCTACATCGACGATATCGTCGAAGGCGTGGTGCGGACGCTGGACCTGGTGCCGACGCCGAACCCGGCATGGGATGCGGCGCGACCCGATCCCGCCAGCAGCAGCGCGCCGTATCGCATCTACAATATCGGCCACCAGCGGCCGGTCGAATTGCTCAACTTCATCGAATTGCTCGAACAGGCCTTCGGTCGCAAGGTACGAATGGAAATGCTTCCACTGCAGCCCGGCGATGTTCCCGACACCGAAGCCGATGTTGCCGAGTTGATACGCGCCGTGGATTACACGCCACAGGTTTCGATCGAAACCGGGGTCGCCAGGTTCGCGCAGTGGTACGACGGGTACTATGCGAACAGCTAAGCTCAGGATCGGATGATGCCCGCAACGCCAATGGACCAGGACAACATCAGCATTGCGGTCATCGGACTCGGCTATGTCGGCCTTCCGTTGGCGGTCGAGTTCGGGAAAATCCTTGCGACGACCGGATTCGACATCAACGACGCGCGCGTGGATGAGCTTCGCGGCGGACGCGACGCCACTTTGGAAGTCGAGCCGGACGAGCTGGCGGCCGCGACCCGCTTGCGTTTCGCGTCGCGGCTCGAAGAGATCGCGAGCTGCAACGTTTACATCGTCACCGTGCCGACGCCGATCGACGAACACAAACGCCCGGACTTCACCCCATTAATCAAGGCGAGCCAGAGCATCGGCAGCGTCCTGAAGCAGGGCGACGTGGTGATCTACGAATCCACGGTTTATCCCGGCGCAACCGAAGAGATCTGCGTTCCGGAGCTGGAGCGGATTTCCGGCCTGGTCTTCAACCGGGATTTCACCGTCGGCTACAGTCCAGAGCGGATCAATCCGGGCGACAAGCAACGCCGCTTGCCGATGATTCCCAAGGTCACCTCAGGCTCCACGCCAGACACCGCCGCGTTCGTTGATGCGTTGTATCGCCGCATCATCACCGCCGGCACGCACCTGGCCCCGAGCATCATGGTGGCCGAAGCATCCAAGGTGATCGAAAACACGCAACGCGACGTCAATATCGCGCTGGTCAACGAGTTCGCGATGATTTTCCGGCGCCTTGGCATCGACACGACCGATGTACTGCAAGCCGCCGGTACCAAATGGAATTTCCTGCCGTTCAAGCCGGGCCTTGTCGGCGGCCATTGCATCGGCGTCGATCCGTATTACCTGATCCAGAAGGCGCAGGCGAGCGGTTACCACCCCGACATCCTGCTCGCGTGCCGGCGCATCAACGATGCGATGGGCCAGATGGTGGCGTCCGAAGTCATCAAGTTGATGATCAAGAAGGGGCATGCCATCGCCGGGGCGAGAATCCTGGTGTTGGGTTTTACCTTCAAGGAAAACTGCCCGGACCTGCGCAACACGCGCGTGATCGACCTGGTGCGCGAATTCCAAAGCTACGGCGCGACCGTGGATATCCACGACCCATGGGCCAATGCGGACGACGCCAGGCATGCGTATGGAATCGATCTGCTGACGAAAATCCCGGACGCCAGCGCATACGATGCGATCGTGCTGGCGGTTGCCCACAAGGAGTTTTCGGCAATGGGCATCGACGGCATGCGGCGCTTCGCCAAGTCCAACGCCGTTGTCTACGACATCAAGGGAATCCTGCCGAAATCCGGCGTGGATGGGCGGCTGTAGTGCCTGTTTTTTCCGGATGATGCGCGCTGGACTGGGCGTGTTTCCCGATGGCGTCGCTTGACCACGCATGCCTGCGCGGCTTATCCTTCGCGACCCTTAGGGGCGGTTAGCTCAGCGGTAGAGCACTGCTTTCACACGGCAGGGGTCACAGGTTCAAGCCCTGTACCGCCCACCATATAAATCAACGGCTTAGGCCGTTTTTTTATGGCCAGATTTTGGCGATCAAGCTGGATGCAAGTTTGACCGACTCATTCAGGCCGCGCTTTCGCGTTTGACGTGAATGCGTTCTGGAGACTCACTCCAGTTGAGCTTTCGCAAACTCTTGGTCGAGTTTCTCCATCGCATCCACCGGCTTGAGCTTGGTGGCCTTCTCGAATTCCGTCGCGGCCGCGTCTTCTTTCTTGGCGCCGTGCAACAGGATCAGCATGTTTGCGTGCTCGACGTGCGCGATCGGCGAATTCGGTGTCAACTTCAGCGCAGTCTTGATGTGGGTTTCGGCGGCAGACGCCTTCGCGCCATAGGTCAATCCGCCCAGCATCGCGCCGACCTTGTTGATGATTTCCGCGTGGAAGACGGCAAGCGCGGTATGCGCTTCGGCGTGCTTCGGCGCGAGTTCGATCGTCTTGTCGAGCGCAGCCTTCACCTTGCCGGCCAATCCCATGGTCAACGCCTTGCCGATGCTGATGCCCTGGCTGTAGCGACCGAGCGCGAATGCGCGCCGGTAATGCGAGTTGAACTCGCCGGGCAGTGCGGCGACGGCTTTTTCCGCCATCTCGGCCGCCATCTCGAAGCGACGCAGGCGTTCGGCTTCGTCGTCGACCAGATAGGTGGCATGGATGCCGAGCGCCTTCACCGCGACCGATGTGCCAAGCACGCCAAGCGCGTCGCCAAGCGTGTAAGCCTCGTGGAAATCGCCACGGTGGAACGCGCGCCACGCTTCCTGCAGCGTCTCCGAAACCTTTGCGGCATCCAGGCCTTTCGGCGGCTTCGAGAGCGCCTTCAACAACGCAGTGGCGCGCTTGGCGTCGGGAAACGGCTCGCAATCGCCGGCGTGCAGGGCAGTCCACGACGCCTTCAACTTGTCGCCCGCGTAATCGAAGCTTTTCGATGCGTGCGGAAACGCTGCCCATGCGTCTTTTTTCGCTGCCATGACGATCTCTCCCGTGCGGATGGCACGAGCATGTCGCCAGCGCGCGCCGATGGCAAGCGGCTGCGTAGTGTGTTTGCTCAATCGCCGCGGTCGATACTCGCCTCAGTCCAATGCATGGACGACCCAACATCCTTATCGAGGTGTTCCATGAGCAAGCAGATCAAGGCCCAACCCGTGAACCGCAAGACCGACGTCCGCACCGGTGCGCGCGATGTGCTGCTGGCCGGCATCGGCGCGGCATCGCTGCTGCGCAAGAATGCGGGCGCATCCTGGGCCGAGGCCAAAGCGATCGCCAAGCGCATTCCCGCGGCTTCCTCGATCATGGTCGAAGGCATCGGCGAGAGTGGCCAGGCTTTCAAGGCCGAACTGATCGACCGCGCCGAGGCTTTCGGCAAGCGCGCCAAGGCCGCCACGACGAACCTCGTCGCCGACGTGGAATCGCGCCTGCAACCGCTGCTGCGCAAGTTTGGCGAGACCACGGCCGGCTTCGGCATCGTTGTTTCCAGGCAGGGCAAGCGCGCCGCCGCGAAGAAAACCCGCAAACCTGTCAAGACGGTCGCCAAGCGCAAGCCGCGCAAGGCAGCCTGATCGCATCGCTACAGCTAAAGAGCGATCGCCATGACGCCCTGTGCCGGGCGTCGTGGTATGCCCGCCCGAAGCAATCAGGATCGATAAGCGCTGGTGAGGTTGTTCAAATGCAGGCGCTCCGCGTCGCGCAGGAATGGTGCGATCAGCATCATCACCTGCACGATGCCTAGCTGGATCGATTCGTTCTCGTCGCGGTCGCCGCGCACGCTCGCGTAGTTCATCCAGAACGTCGCGATCATCAGGATGTTGGTCGCGGTCGCTTCGATCTCCGCGGCCGACGCGCGCATGGCGCCGTTGCGCACCAATCCCTTCATCACCACGCTCGCGCTGTTCGAAGCGCGCTTGAGGATGCGTGCGAAACGCATCCTCAGCATGCGATTGCGGCTGAGGATGTTGACGATGTCGCGGTAAAGGAACCGATATTCGGAAATGCATTCGAAAACCAGGTGCAATTGCAGCCAGATGTCTTCGAGTTCGGGAAGGCGATCTTCCGGCGCGACCAGGGCGGTATCCATGCGCTCCTCGAAGCGCGCGAAGATCTGCTCGATGATGTCGTCCTTGTTGCGGAAGTGGTAATACAAATTGCCCGGACTGATCTCCAGATCGTCCGCGATGTGGTTGGTGGTGACGTTCGGCTCGCCCTGCGCGTTGAACAGCGCGAGGCTCGCGTCGAGGATGCGCTGCTTGGTCTGGCGCGCCATGCGTGATCGATCGTTGCGTCGTTGGCGGAATCAGGTGTTCAGCGACTTGACCGTGGCGACGTATTTCTTCATCGCGTCCTCGGCCTTGGTGCCCTTGAGCTTTTCCCAGGCTTCGTATTTCGCGCTGCCGACGAAATCGAAAAAGCCCGGCTTCGGCCCGCTGACGTCTCCCTCGGAACCCTGTTTGTACAACGCGTAGAGCTTGAGCAGCACGTCGTTGTCCGGACGTTGCTTCAGGTTCATCACCGCCTTGGCGGCTTCTTCGAACTCGGTTTTCAGATCTGCCATGGCGATGCCTCGGTTGGGCGTGCGGTTGTTCGAGTTTGCGGTGATAGCATGACCCCCGTGGACGGTCAACGCCAGCAATGCATCGATTGCCGTTGTCTTGCCCTACCGCCTCTGGCAACGTGAACAACCAAGGGCTGGCACGCGCCGGCGATCCGACAGGGAGTGTAGCGATGAGTTATTTCGTCACCGGCGCAACCGGTTTCATCGGCCGCTATCTGGTCAGCAACCTGCTCAAGCGCAAGGGCGCGATCCATGTGCTCGTGCGCGCCGGATCGGAAAAGAAATTCGAGCGCATCGCCGAGACGATGGGCTGGGATCGCAAGCGCCTCGTCGTGATCACCGGCGATTTGTCGAAGCCGAAACTGGGCGTGCCGGCGACGAAAATCCGCGCTCTCGCCGGCAAGATCGATCACTTCTTCCATCTCGCCGCGATCTACGACATCGCTGCCGATGCCGAAAGCCAGCGCGTCGCCAACATCGATGGCACCAAGCACGCAATCGCACTGGCGACGGCGCTGAATGCCGGATGTTTCCACCACACCAGTTCGATCGCCGCGGCGGGCCTGTACACGGGCGTGTTCCGCGAGGACATGTTCGACGAAGCTGAAGGTCTCGACGATCCCTACCTGCGCACCAAGCACGAGTCGGAAGGACTGGTGCGCAACGACTGCAAGATCCCGTGGCGCATCTATCGTCCGGGCATGGTCGTCGGCCATTCGAAGACCGGCGAGATCGACAAGATCGACGGCCCGTATTACATGTTCCCGCTGATCAAGAAAATGCGCGAAATGCTGCCGCAGTGGATGCCAACGCTCGGCATCGAGGGCGGGCGCATCAACATCGTGCCGGTGGATTTCGTCGCCGATGCGATGGACCACATCGCGCACAAGAAGGGACTCGATGGGCATTGCTTCCACCTGGTCGATCCCGATCCGCAGCGCGTCGGCGAAGTGCTCAATGCGTTCTGTCGCGCCGGCCACGCACCGGAAATGACCATGCGCATCGACGCGCGGATGTTCTCGTTCGTACCGTTCCCGATTCGCGCGGCTGTTGGCAACCTGCCGCCGGTCAAGCGCTTTATCGCGATGGTGCTGAAAGACCTGAAGATCCCGAAAGAGTCGCTGAAGTTCATCACCTATCCGACGCGCTTCGACAACCGCGAATCGGAGCGCGCACTGAAAGGTTCGAAGATCACGGTGCCGCCGCTGGAATCCTACGCATGGCGGCTGTGGGATTACTGGGAACGCCACCTCGATCCGGACCTGTTCGTCGATCGCTCGCTCAAGGGCAAGGTGCACAACAAGGTCGTGGTGATTACCGGCGGTTCCGCGGGCATCGGCAAGGCCGCAGCGGAGAAGGTCGCGGCAGCGGGCGCGAAGACGCTGATCGTCGCGCGCGGCGAGGAAGAACTGCACGCGACGCGCGACGAGATCATCGCCGCAGGCGGCAAGTGCTGGGCGTACAAGGCGGATCTCGCCGACCTTGCCGATTGCGATCGACTGGTCAAGGAAATCCTCGCCGAGCACGGCCACGTGGACGTACTGGTCAACAATGCCGGACGCTCGATTCGTCGTTCGGTCGAGTTGTCCTACGACCGTTTCCACGATTTCGAGCGCACCATGCAGTTGAATTATTTCGGTTCGCTACGCCTCATCATGGGCCTGCTGCCGAAGATGACCGAGCGTCGCAAGGGCCACATCATCAACATCAGCTCGATCGGCGTGCTCGCGAATTCGCCGCGTTTCTCGGCCTATGTCGCCAGCAAGGCCGCCCTGGATGCGTTCAGTCGCTGCGCGCAAGCCGAGTTCTCCGGCAAGAACATCGCCTTCACCACGATCAACATGCCTTTGGTGCGCACCGCGATGATCGCGCCAACCAAGATGTACGAATCGGTGCCGACGCTATCGCCGGACGAGGCCGCCGACCTGATCGTGCAGGCGATCATCGAACGCCCGAGCCGCATCGCGACGCGCCTCGGCATTTTCGCCGCGACGATCAATGCTCTTGCGCCGAAGATGTACGAGGTCGTGATGAACACCGCGTTCGAACTTTTTCCCGATTCGGCCGCTGCGAAGGGCATCAAGGGAATGCGCGATGCCGCTGCGAATCCGAGCAACGAACAGATCGCGTTCGCGTCGCTGATGCGCGGAGTCCATTGGTAGAAAATCCGCAGCTCGCAAACTGCCAGTGGCAGTTTGCTGCGGATTTTCTGGTGAGCCATGGATGGTGAACGGAGGACCACCATGGACGGTTCGTGTGCCGGCTACTAAACGAAGTCCCGAGCCAGTGGCAAACCACACCCAATAAAAACGGCGCCCATAGGCGCCGTTTTTTTTCAATCGAAAGACCAGCCAGATTGCTGCCTGGCTAGCGCAATCTTTGCGCCTTACTTGGCGGATTTCTTCGAGGCTGTTTTCTTTGCAGCCGGCTTTTTCGCAGCGGCTTTCTTTGCCGGAGCCGCCGCCTTCGCCGGCGCGCCCGAGAGCTTGCGCAACTCGCGATTGAGCTGATCGACGCGATCGATCAACGCGGAAATTTCCTCGCGGCCCGGCACGCCGAGGCGGGTCAGGGCGCGCTGAACGCGTTCCTCGAACACCTTCTCGAGGCGATCCCAGGTGTCGGCGGCGCGGCCACGCACCTGGCCAACGCGTTCCTCGACGGCGTCGCGCACGGCGTCGACCTTGCCGGTGGCGAGCTTGCGGGTGTTGCGTTCGATGTTCATGCCTTCCTTCACCAGTGCTTCGAAAAGTTTCGTGCCTTCTTCCTGCGCGCGGTTGAACGCGCCGACGCCGGCCATCCAGATGTGTTGCGCCGATCCGCTGATCGTACGCTTGATCTGCTCGGCCTTGTCCTGCAAGTCGGGTGCTTTCGGCGCGGCTTTCGCGCGGGCGGATGATTTGAGCTTGGCCATCGGTGTGTCCTCTGGAATCGTCGGGTGGAATGGATTGCGAAGAAGTTTCGGGCCGTTGTCTAGAGCTTTCACACCAGCCCCGCGCGATCGTTCATGCGCTGCGAGCCGCGCGCTTGCGCTGCTTCAACGCATCGTCGACGTCGTCGAGCGCGCGATGCAACCGCGCGGTGGTGTCGGTCGAATGCGGACGCTTGCGCAGGCCGCCGATCAGGGTGCGTTGCGGATCGTCGATGACTTCCTCGCGCAACTTCAATCCATGCCGCGCGAGCAGGGGCGTGAGCTCGGCGCGGCGCTTGCCGAGGTCGTCGAGCGTTGCGCGGTACGCGTGCTGGCAGACGCGGATGCGCGAGGAATAACTGAAGACGTTGGTGAAGAACATCTCGGCGTCGTTGGAATTCGGCTCCAGCACGAGTTGATCGGTTTGCGGGAATTGCTGTGCATACCGGGCTATTCCAACTTGCGCGCGCGATTGCAGCAGCGTGCGGAAGGTCTGCGACAGCACGACCGGTAGGCCGCCGTCGGCGAGGTTGGTCATATGATTGGGAGTGGTCGACGGCGCGCTGGAATCGAATGGAACGAGTGGGTTGATTCCGATAAGAAGGTCGATGCCATGCTTGAGCGCGACCGACGCATGCATCGTGCGTCGCAGAGCGCCATCGACGAACTGGCGTCCGCGGATCTGCACGGGCGGATACAGGCCGGGCATTGCGGCGCTGGCCTGCACCGCGCGCGAGATCGGCACATCGCTCCATTCGCCATCGCCGAAGCGCACCGCATCGCCACTGTTGAGATCCACCGCGACCACGTACAGCGGTCGGTCGAGTTTGCGGAAGTCGTTGCTGCGGCCGCGGATCGTGAATGCGTCGCGCAGGAAATTCTCGATCTCGGTGTTGTCGAACAAGCCGGGCGGGATCAATTCGGAAAAACGCAGGATCGCTTCGCTGATGCGCGCGCTGCCCGGCCGCATCAACAGCTCGCTCCACAATCCGAGCAGCATCGCGGGAAAACCTGCCGCGCGGCGCAGGTATTCGAAGACCGCAGGGCGCAGGAAGGCCTCGGGGCGAAACTTCAGGCGATCGTCCTGGCCGGTGATGAAGACGCGGCACATTTCTTCGGTCGTCATGCGGTTGGCGAGGCTCGCGGCGAGGAACGCGCCCGAGCTGACGCCGACATACACTTCGAGGCGGGTCAGGTCGATGCCTTCGATCGCATCATCGAGCGCACGCAGCGCGCCGAGTTCGTACATGCCGCCGATCGGCCCCCCGCCGGCGATGGCGAGGCCGACGCGGGCGCTACTCTTGTGGCGTTTGTTGGCGGGCTGGATCAGCAGCATGCGGTCGTTCGTTGAGTCGGGGTGGCCGCGATTGTAGCCTCTGGGTACGCCGCCGTATTGTGAAGTAGTCATGTCAAGCAGGAACGAATGCGCCAAAGCCCCCAGCCCGCAAGCAGTATCGAAGCGCCAGTGCCGGATGCGTTGCGCAGGCGCGTCCTGCACCGGCTGGCATGCCAACGCGCGCTGCACGACCCGATGCTGGAACCACGCAACAACGATCCGCGACTGCCCGAACTGCGGCGTTGGCAGATGCAGAGGCTGGCGGCGAGTTTCAAGCGTTTCCTCGATGATCCGGTGTCGCGGCCGGCGGCGGAGTTCTTCCTCAGCGACCTGTACGGCGACCACGATTTCAGCGGCCGCGACAACGACGTGGCGCGCATCTTGCCGATGATGACGCGCATCCTGCCGGCGCACATGATTGCCACCGCCGGCGACGCGCTAGCGCTGTCGGCGCTGAGCCACGCATTCGACCTGCGCATGGCGGAAGCCTTGTCGCACGCATTGAAACCAAGACAAGCCATCGATGCAGCGAACTATGCCGTTGCGTACCGTGCGGTCGGGCATGCGCGATTGCGGCGCGCGCAGATCGACTTGATAGCAAGCATCGGCGGCGCGCTCGACGCGGCGGTGCACGCGCCTGCGTTATGGCGATTGCTGCAATTGTCGCGGTTGCCGGCGAAGTTGGCCGGGCTGGGCGCGTTGCAATCGTTCCTGGAACGCGGTTTCGGCGCGTTCCGCATCCTCGGCGGTGCCGACGATTTCGTCGGCAGCATCGTCGCGCAAGAAATCGAGGTTTCGCGGCGGCTGTTCGCGAGCGAGCCGGATCCGTTCGCAAAAATCCCCGAGGCAAAAACGCGGCCTACCAAACGGAAACGGCGTTGAATCCCGCCTCAGCCGAAATCGCGCTCGAGGTAGCGATGGATCTCGGACTCGATCGATCCCTTGAACGCCGACAGCAGGAATCCGAGCGTCGCGGTGACGCGCACGTCCTTCTGGCCGAGTTCGATCCGGCCCTTGACGCCGCTGCCGTCGAAATCGAGGTGATCGCCGTCCCAACTGTGACGGATACCGAATTTTTCGGCCATGCGCTCGGCGACGCGCTCGACAGCAGCGCGCGCGTCTTTCATGCTGCGCGCATGAGGGTAGTGGATATCGATATTGGCCATCGGCGTATTCTGCGGTTTGCGCGCCGTGCATGCTAGAGTCGCCAGCGGGGAGGAGGATGAATGCGACTGACGTTTCCGAACGGTGAGCATCCCGATGTTGTCGAGCCGAGCCGCATCACCCTGGGCAGCGGCAGCGATAGCCGTGTGCGTCTGGATGGGCTTGCCGATCGCCACGCGGTGCTCGCGAACGATCGACGCGGGCTATGGCTGGTGATCGAGAGCGGCGAGGCCACGGCGCATGTCAATGCCCGGCCGGTGAGCCGGCTTGCGCTGGTGCGGCCCGGCGACCTGATTTCGCTCGGCCATGTGCAGATGCTCTTGCGCAGCGAAACCGATCCGCGGACGGCAAAGTTGCCGCCGCTCAGCACCGCGCTCACCCGCGAAAACACGACCAACAACGCAATCTGTTCCGAACGCTTCCTGTTGCGTGGCGTTGGCGGGGCGCATTACGGATTGAGCTTTCCGCTCTGCGATCCTGTCGTGATCGGGCGCGGTGATACGGCCGACTTGCGACTCGACGAACCGGCACTTGGCGATCGCCATGCCCGCGTCGAACTGCACGGCGATCGCGTCGCGCTGCGCGATCTCAACGTCGGCCAGGGCGAAGGCACCTTGCTCAACGGCGTACCGGTGCGCGACGCGTTGCTCAGCGCTGGCGACCAGTTGGCATGGGAGCAAAACCGCTATGTGCTTGAGGCACCCGGTCTCAGCCCTCCGGTGCAGCGCCACGACACCACCCCAATTCCACCGACCAGCGCCCCTGCGCATACGACCCAGACCATGCGTCCGGTGATGACGCAATCGTCGCAGAAGGCAACATCGCAGGACGTATCGCTGCCCCAGCGCAAGGGCGCCACGGTGTGGTGGTTGATCGCCTCCGCGGCGGTTCTCGGCGCTGCGATTACCGCGCTGCTTCTCTACGCCCCCAAATGGGGTGGGTGAACCCGAGGATTTGCGAGATGACTTGACGTCATCTCAGGCTCGGCCTCACGGGTAAGGCAGGCCGGGTGTAGCGCGGAGAACCTGCGTACTGATCCGATGCCCGCGAAGGCATCGAGCGCTTGCATTCTCAACACTTGTTTGTTGCACTGCGCCATCCGATCCCTTGCAAGGAATCCCGATGTCGCGTGGCTTTAACTTCAGCGCTGGTCCATCCACCATGCCCGAACCCGTCCTGCGCCGCGCACAGGCGGAAATGCTCGAATGGGGCGGCGAACACGCATCGGTGATGGAGGTCAGCCATCGCGGCAAGGGCTTCGTCGCGATGACCGAGAAGCTCGAGGCCGACCTGCGCCGCCTGCTCGCCGTGCCCAGCGACTATGCGGTGCTCTTCCTGCAAGGCGGCGCGACCCAGCACTTCGCGCAGATCCCGATGAACATCGCCAGTCCCGATGACGCGGCCGATTACCTTGTCACTGGACACTGGAGTTCCAAGGCGCTGTCGGAAGCGAAGACGTGCGTGCGCACGAACGTCGTCGCGACCGCCGAAGCCAGCAATTTCACGACGGTTCCCGAACGCTCAGAGTGGAAGCTCACGCCAGGCGCTGCGTACCTGCACGTGACGCCGAACGAGACGATCCAGGGCGTGGAATTCGAGGACGTTCCGGATGTCGGCGATGTGCCGGTCGTCGCGGACATGTCCTCGAACATCCTCTCGCGTCCGGCCGACGTGAGCCGTTACGGCATCATCTACGCCGGCGCGCAGAAGAACATGGGCGCCGCGGGCCTGACCCTGCTGATCGTGCGCAACGACTTGCTCGCACGCAAGCCGCGGCCGTTGCCGAACATCCTCACTTACTCCGCGCATGCGAAGGAAAAATCGCTGCTCAACACGCCGCCGAGTTTCCCGTTCTACATCACTGGCCTTGCGCTGGAATGGATCGAAGGCGAGGGCGGTGTCGCGGCGATGGCGCAACGCAATCGCGCGAAGGCGGACATGTTGTACGCTGCTATCGATGGTTCCAATGGTTATTACCGGAACCCGGTGGACGTGCGCTACCGTTCGCGCATGAACGTGCCCTTCACCCTGCATGATGCGTCGCTCGATGCGGCTTTCCTCAAGGAATCCGAAGCCGCGGGCCTGCTGGCGCTCAAGGGCCACAAAGCCGTCGGTGGCATGCGCGCGTCGATCTACAACGCGATGCCGATCGAAGGCGTCAAGGCGTTAACGGATTTCATGGCCGACTTCGCGCGGCGCAACGGCTGAATGCAATGACCACGCGCAAGCGCAGTTCGCCGAAAGCGCAGAAACCCGCGCTCGAAGCCGTGCCCATGCCGACGCTGGCAGAAGCGCGCGCGAGCATCGACAACATCGACCTGCAGATCCAGCAGCTGATTGCGGAACGTGCGCGCTGGGCGCAGCAGGTAGGCAAGGCCAAGGGTCCGCTCAAGGATGCGCTCGACTATTACCGCCCCGAGCGCGAGGCGCAGGTATTGCGGCGCGTGGTCGATCGCAACGACGGCCCGCTCAGCGACGAATTGCTGGTGCGGCTGTTCCGCGAAATCATGTCGGCTTGCCTTGCGCAACAGAAGCCGCTGAAGATCGGTTTCCTCGGCCCTGAGGGCACGTTTTCGCAGCAGGCGGCGTTCAAGCATTTCGGACATTCCGCGCACGGATTGCCGCTGGCGAGCATCGAGGAAGTGTTCCAGGAAGTCGAATCCGGCGCGGCGGATTTCGGGGTGGTGCCGGTCGAGAATTCGGGACAAGGAACGATCCAGTCGACACTCGACATGTTCCTCACCTCGCCACTGAAAATCTGCGGCGAAGTCGAACTGCGCGTGCATCAATACCTGCTCTCGCGCAGTGGGCGTCTCGAGGACATCGAACGCGTGTATTCGCATCCGCAATCGCTCGCGCAATGCAAGGCGTGGCTGCGCGCCAATCTTCCAAAAGCGGAGAAGATCGCGGTGTCGAGCAATGCCGAAGCGGCGCGGCGCGCGCGCAGTTCCGACGATGCCGCGGCGATTGCTGGCGAAGCAGCCGGTCACGTTTACGGTTTGAAAACACTGGCTGGCCCGATCGAGGATCACGCCGACAACACCACGCGCTTCCTCGTGCTCGGTCGCGAATTGTTTCCGCCCTGCGGGCACGATCGCACCTCGCTGCTGGTGTTCGTGAAGGACCAGCCGGGTGCGTTGTTCAACGCGCTCAATCCGCTCGCGAAGCACGGCATCAGCATGAACCGCATCGAGTCGCGGCCGGCGCATACCGGGCGCTGGCAATATGCGTTCTTCATCGATATTGCCGGGCATGTCGATGAGCCCGAAGTGCGTGCCGCGCTCGAAGAATTGCGTCCTTACACTTCGGAAGTGAAGGTGCTCGGCTCGTACCCGGTTGCGGTGTTGTGAGTTCCGAGGTGCCGGATTTTGCTGCGCTTGCGCAGGCCGGCATTCGCGGACTGCGCGCCTACGATCCCGGGCATGATCTGGTCGCGTTGCGTCGCCGATTCGGCGAACCCGGGCTGGTCGAACTCGGCTCCAACGAAAATCCCTACGGGCCAAGTCCGGCGGCGCGCGCGGCTGCACTCGATGCATTGAACGAGTTGCATCGTTATCCCGATCCGCTCGGCGGCGACCTCAAGCGCGCATTGGCTGCGCATCACGACGTCGATTCCGCGCAAATCCTGCTGGGCAATGGTTCGCACGAATTGCTGATGCAGTTCGCCCAGGTCTTCGCCGGGCCCGGCATCGATGTCGTCGCATCGCGTTATGGTTTTGCGGTGTACGCGCTGGCTGCGCAAGCCGCTGGCGCAACCCTGCGACTGGCCGATGCGTATCCGCGCGATCACGCCATGCCGCGTGGCCACGATCTCGATGCGATCGCAGCCGCAATCACGCCGGCGACACGACTGGTGTATCTTGCCAATCCGAACAATCCGACCGGAACATGGTTTGCGACCGAGGCGTTCCATCAACTATTGCATGCGCTACCGCGCGATATCCTGTTCGTGGTCGACGAGGCGTATGCCGAGTGCGTTACCGATCCTGCGGTTCCGTCAGCTGTTGCCTTGTTGTCAGGGCACGCGAACCTGATCGTCGCCCGCACGTTCTCGAAAGCCTATGCGCTCGCTGGTTTACGCGTCGGCTATGCGCTTGCGCATCCGGAACTGATCGCGGTGATGGAGCGCGTACGCGAATCGTTCAATGTCAATAACGTCGGTCTCGCCGCGGCGACTGCTGCGCTTGCCGACCAGCAACACGTCGCCTCGGTGCGCGAACGCAATGCATTCGAACGCGAGGCGCTTGCCGGCGCATTGCGCGAGCGTGGGTATTTTGCGCATCCGTCGCAAACCAATTTCCTGCTGGTCGAATTCGGTGCGCGCACCGGGGCGATCGAAAGCGCGCTGATCGCTCGCGGCGTCGTGCTGCGGCCGATGGGCGGTTATGGTTTGCCGGATTGCCTGCGCATCACGGTCGGCACGGCTGACGAAAACCACATGTTGCTGCGCGTTCTCGACGAAATCGCCGCGGCCGGAATCGGCGCATGAAACTGGACTGGATCGCTTCGCAGGGAAGCGCTTTGCACGGCGACCTGCGCGTTCCTGGCGATAAATCCATTTCGCATCGTGCGGTGATGCTCGCCGCAATCGCGGATGGCACGTCGCATATCCGTGGTTTCCTCGAAGGCGAAGACACCCGCGCGACCGCGGCGATCCTGCAACAACTCGGCGTGCGAATCGAGGCGCCGATGGTGGGCGAGCGCATCGTCCACGGCGTTGGTTTGCACGGCTTGCGCGGATCCGAACAGCAGCTCGATTGCGGCAACGCCGGTACCGGCATGCGCCTGTTATGCGGGCTGTTGGCCGGTCAGAAGTTCGACAGCGTGCTGATTGGCGATGCGTCGCTGTCGCGGAGACCGATGGGTCGTGTCATCGAGCCGTTGACGCGCATGGGTGCGTCGATCGACGCGCTCGAAGGCGGCTTGCCTCCATTGAGAATCAACACGAAAAAAACGTTGCAAGGTATTGATTATAAATCACCTATGGCAAGCGCGCAGGTGAAATCGGCGGTGCTATTGGCCGGGCTCTATGCGAAAGGCACAACCTGCGTGCGCGAAATGCAGCCGACGCGCGATTACACCGAAAGCATGCTCGCCGCTTTCGGCTGGCCGATCCGTCACGCACCCGGGAAGGCGGAACTGGAAGGCGGCCATCGCCTGCGCGCGACCGACATCGTGGTGCCCGGCGATTTTTCATCGGCCGCATTCCTGCTGGTCGCGGCGAGCATTGTGTCTGGGTCGGAATTGTTGTTGCGCGATGTCGGGATCAATCCGCGCCGCACCGGATTGCTGACCGTATTGCGTGCGATGGGCGCCGACATCGTCGAGGAAAATCCACGCCGGCTGGGTGGCGAACCGGCAGCCGATCTGCGCGTGCGTTCGGCGCCGTTGCATGGCATCGAACTGCCTGTCGCGGTCGTGCCCGACATGATCGATGAGTTTCCGGCGCTATTCGTCGCGGCCGCATTCGCCGAAGGAGCCACCACCGTAAACGGCGTCGCGGAACTGCGCGTCAAGGAATCGGATCGGCTTGCCGGCATGTCGGCGGGATTGCGCGCGCTGGGTATCGCGGTGGATGAAACGCCTGACGGCGCGACGATCCACGGCCTCGGTGTGAATGGGTCCATCCGCAAGGCAGAAGTCCACAGCCTCGGCGATCATCGCCTCGCGATGGCGTTCGCGGTCGCCGCGCAGCGCGCAGGTGGCGAAGTGCGCATCACGGATTGCGCGAATGTCGCGACTTCGTTCCCGGGCTTCGAGGCCTTGGCGAAAACACTCGGAATGGCCTTGCGCGTCGCCTAGTGCTGTTCGTCCATGCGGAAGTCCACCGAAACTTCCGTCATTCCCGTAATGGCTTCGCCGGCATGGCGTGCGGGACGAAAATGCCATCCGCGTACCGATGCGATCGCCGCGCGATCCAAGTCGCGCGAGCCGCTGCTGCTGGCGATGCGCACGTCCTCGACATTGCCGAGCGCATCGAGCGCTACCTGCAGCCGCACTGTGCCTTCCTCGTGTGCGCGCAAGGATTCGATCGGGTACTCGGGTTGGCTGCGCTCGATCACCTGCGCCTGGCTGTCGGCTTCGGTGGGTGACGCCTCGGCAGGCGCGGTTGAGGTTTCCGGGGTGGTAGTTGTCGCGTCGGGCGCGTTGGTGTCGGTGGCTTCAGTCTCGACGGCGGCTGGCTTGGAGGCGATGTACGCAGCGCCCGGTGCGGCCTGCGCGGCTGGCGGCAATGTCGAGAGCGCACCGACTGTCGGAGTGGGCAATGGCGCGTGGGTGGGATCGGCTGCGACCGCGGTATCGGATGCGGCGGGTATTGACGGCGTTGCGCGCGAGTGCAGCCAGATCGCGCTGGCAATCAATCCGAGCGCTAGTGCCGCAGCGAAAACGATCGGCGCGAACCAGCGATTGCCGGGCCGCAGCATGGCGCGCAGCCGAACCGACAATGGCTGCGGCGATACATGGGCGGTTGAAGAATGATCAGTCATGGGTGTCGCACCAGTTAGCCCTAGTCGCGCCGGCAAGGCAAATCGCGTGTGGTTTGCGGCGTGGTCGTTCCAACCGCGATAATAGCGGGCGAAAGATACCCGGAGTGTTCCATGCTTGATCCTATCCTGCTGCGCGGCCAACTTGCCGCGACGGCCGAGCGACTGAAGACGCAGCGCGGCTTCACGCTCGACGTGGCCGCGCTCGAGGCACATGAAGCCGAGCGCAAGACGTTGCAGACGCGCACTCAGGAACTGCAGAACCTGCGCAACACGCGCTCGAAAGCGATCGGCATGGCGAAGGCCAAGGGCGAGGACGTCGCGTCGCTTATGGCCGAAGTCGCCGGCATCGGCGACGAGCTCAAGGCCAGCGAAACGCGGCTGGAGGAGTTACGGGCGCAGATCGATGCGATCGCGGCCTGCATTCCGAACCTGCCGCATGAATCGGTGCCGCTCGGCGCGGACGAACACGCGAATGCCGAGCAGCATCGCTGGGGCACGCCGCGCGCGTTCGATTTCACCGTTAAGGATCACGTCGAACTTGGAGCGCGCAGTGGCTGGCTCGATGGCGACACCGGCGCGAAACTTTCCGGCGCGCGCTTCACCGTGCTGCGCGGCGGCATCGCGCGCCTGCATCGCGCGCTCGCGCAATTCATGCTCGACCTGCACACGGGCGAGCATGGTTATCTCGAGATCAACGTGCCTGTGCTGGTGAATACGGATTCGATGCGCGGCACCGGGCAGTTGCCGAAGTTCGAGGAAGATTCGTTTTCCACGCAAGCTGGCGACAGCCTGAAATACCTGATCCCGACCTCCGAAGTACCGATGACGAACATCGTTCGCGACGTGATCGTCGACGATGCCGAGTTGCCGATGCGCATGACCTCGCATTCGTTGTGCTTCCGCGCCGAAGCCGGCAGCCACGGCCGCGATACGCGCGGGATGATCCGCCAGCATCAATTCGAGAAAGTCGAATTGGTCAGCATCGCGCGCCCTGATGAAAGCGACTCCGAGCACGAACGGATGACGCGTTGCGCGGAAGTCGTGCTGGAAAAACTCGGGCTGCCGTATCGGCGCATGTTGCTGTGCACCGGTGACATGGGTTTCGCCGCGCAGAAGACCTTCGACCTCGAAGTCTGGTTGCCGTCGCAGGACATGTATCGCGAAATTTCCTCGTGCTCGAACTGCGGCGATTTCCAGGCGCGCAACATGCAGGCGCGCTGGCGCAATCCGGCGACCGGCAAGCCCGAACTCGTGCACACGCTCAACGGATCGGGCGTTGCGGTCGGCCGCGCGTTGATCGCGGTGATGGAGAATTACCAGAACGCCGACGGCTCGATCGCCGTTCCCGCCGTGCTGCGGCCATACATGGGTGGCGTCGATACCGTCGCCTGACGGAATCCCGCCCGAGGAATCAGCGATGCAGGATCTCAACGATCTCTATTATTTCGCGATGGTCGTGGAACACGGCGGATTCGCCGCGGCCGAACGCGCGCTCGGAATTCCGAAATCGCGCCTGAGCCGGCGCATCGTGCAACTCGAAACCGATCTCGGCGTACGCCTGCTGCAGCGCTCGACGCGCCGTTTCGCGGTGACCGAAGTCGGCCAGAACGTCTATCGCCACGCCCAGGCGATGCTGTCGGAAGCGCAGTCCGCGCGCGAAGCGGTGGATCGGCTCAGCGCCGAACCGCGCGGCATCGTCAAGGTCAGTTGTCCGGTTGCGCTCGCGCAACAGCAACTCGCCGGACTGCTCCCGGATTTCCTGATGATGCATCCGCTGGTGCGCTTGCAGATGCAGGTCAGCAATCGGCGCGTCGATCTGATCAACGAAGGTTTCGACGTCGCCCTGCGCGTGCGCACGCAACTCAACGACGACGGCAGCCTGGTGATGCGCAGCTTCGGGCAGATCCGCGAATTGCTGGTCGCGAGTCCTGCATATCTCGATGCGAAGGGCCGGCCAAACCTGCCGCAGGATCTCGCCGAACATTTGACCTTGAGCATGAGCGAAGACGAAAGTCGCCAGCGCTGGGAACTGCACGGCCCGGACAACGCGACGGTTCGCGTCGATATCCAGCCGCGCCTGATGGGCCACGATTTTCCACTGCTGATGGAAACCGCGAAGCGCGGGCTTGGCATCGCGTTGTTGCCGGAGACCGTTTGCGCCGAAGCGATCCTGCGCGGCGAACTCGAACCGGTATTGCCGGATTGGTCGTTGCCGCAAGGTATCTGCCACGCGGTGTTTCCGTCGCGTCGCGGACTGCTGCCGGCGGTGCGCGTGTTCATCGACTTCCTCGCCGAGCGCCTGCCGCCATTGCTCGAAGCCAGTCGCAGCGGCTGCACGAAGAGCCGCGAGGAGTGCGCGAAGATGGCGCAGCAAAAACAGGCCCAGCAAAAAACGGCAGCGTGAGTTCACGTGAGATAATTGCGAACTAACGGAGAGATGGCCGAGCGGTTTAAAGCACTGGTCTTGACTGGATCGTATGGAACGATCCAGAACGACCGAAGGTCGGCCCCGAAGAGGCGAGGGCAGGATTGCCCGAGTAAAACCAGCGTGCAGTACAACGGAGAGATGGCCGAGCGGTTTAAGGCACTGGTCTTGACTGGATCGTATGGAACGATCCAGAACGACCGAAGGTCGGCCCCGAAGGGGCGAGGGCAGGATTGCCCGAGTAAAACCAGCGTGCAGTACAACGGAGAGATGGCCGAGCGGTTTAAGGCACTGGTCTTGAAAACCAGCGTGGTAGAGATACCACCGTGGGTTCGAATCCCACTCTCTCCGCCAATTCACTTCATCGAAATTGACGATATGACAAGGTAACTCCCAGGCCATCATCCGATGTGAGCGTGAATACGACCAATAGCCACATTCTGACCACTCGTTTGTGCGCAGCCTTCGTGCTTGCGCT
>Ga0105240_10004768_pt1 | contig 20468 bp, 17 predicted proteins | sample KBSC54metaG_FD_80426 | JGI IMG/M metagenome (GOLD analysis project Ga0105240, IMG submission 80426) | Corn rhizosphere microbial communities from Kellogg Biological Station, Michigan, USA - KBS C5-4 metaG | ecosystem: Host-associated > Plants > Roots > Rhizosphere > Soil | place: Michigan, USA... | reverse complement strand
GGCCAGCCTGGGAGGGCGCGCAAGAGTACACGCCCGGCGCGCGGCGGACAATCCAAGAGGGGACAGTCCGCGAATCAGCCAGCAGTCCCTGGCCGGAGGAATGACCCCTGCGAAGGAGTCCTCGAGCAGGCGGCTCATTGAGGGCGATAAGCTGCTCTCGGGGCGAGAGCTGTGTGGATAAGGAGCGCGAAGTGGCACGCGTCTTTGTAAGCGGTTCCTCAGACGGCCTGGGCATGATGGCCGCTCAGCTGATGATCGCGGACGGACACCGCGTCATCGTCCACGGGAGAAACCGAGAACGCGCAGACGATGCACTCCGCGCAAGTGCTGGGGCTGAGGCGGCTGTCGTCGGAGACCTCTCCAGCATCAAGGAGACGCGCGCAGTAGCCGAGCAAGTGAACAAGCTAGGGCGATGCGACGCAGTGATTCACAACGCCGCGGTCGGCTACCGTGAGCGCCGCCGGGTCGAGACGGTCGACGGGCTGCCGGTCGTGTTCGCCGTGAACTCGCTGGCTCCATACATCCTCACCGCGCTGATCGAAAGACCGAAGCGCCTCGTGTACATCAGCTCAGGACTGCATCGCGGCGCGGACAGCTCCCTGGAGGACCTCACCTGGAGTACCCGTGCCTGGAACGGGTCGAGCGCATACTCGGACTCAAAACTGCACGATCTGATTCTGGCGTTCGCTGTTGCGCGCAGATGGCGCAACGTGCTGTCGAACGCCATCGAACCGGGTTGGGTCGCCACCAGGATGGGCGGTCCAGGAGCGCCGGATGATCTGGACGCCGGCCCGCGAACCCAGGTGTGGCTCGCGACCAGCGATGATCCCGAAGCCAGAGTCTCGGGCAAATACTTCTATCACATGCGACGCAGAGCATCGGACCCCGCCGCCTCCGATGAAGCGACCCAGGAGCGCCTGTTAAAAGAGTGTTCGCGCCTGTCCGGCGTGCCTTTCCCCGCGTGAGCCAAGAAGATGGGTCATCCCGGCCGGCGTATTCGGCATGTCGGGGTGCAGCTTCATGGTGAGTTGCGCCGGCGCACACCGCTGGTCATGAGGGATTCTTGGTCAACCCTTTGGGCTTCCTGTCGTATCCAAAACTGACATCAACCGCTTTCCCCCCGCAGTTCGAGCAGCGGAACCGCTCCGCAATCACGCGCACCTTCCGATCCCAACCGAAAATTCGCGCCAGCGCTTCGGTCTTGATGTCGCGCCGATGGCCGCACGCGCAGCACTTCACGATGACGTAGCCGCCGCGGTGATGGGAGAGGTTCGCATTGCTGGTGAGGGGGATCGGCATCGGGCGTAGTTTTTCCTGGCGATCGCACCACGTCCATGCAGTTCCGGGGAGGAGCGAACACTGGATGAGCTAAGTGCCTGATCGACCGCGAGGGCCCTGAGGTACTATCCCTCGCATGCCGCTCTGGTCCTCGTTGATCCCCATCGGGGCTGTCGCCTTGCTGGGGATAGCCCTCGTGCTGCCGATGGGAGTGATCCTCGGCACCCTCTGTGCTTTCGCTCTCGTTGGCTCGGTCATCGCGGGCGTTCATCACGCCGAAGTGGTTGCTCACCGCGTCGGCGAGCCTCTGGGGACGCTGGTGCTTGCGCTGGCCATCACGGTGATCGAGGTCGCTCTGATCGTCACGATGATGCTCAGTGGCGGCCCGGACAAGGCCAGCCTGCCGCGGGATACGATATTTTCCGCCATCATGGTCATCTGCAACGGCTTGCTGGGGCTGTGCCTGTTGATCGGCTCGCTGCGTCATCGCGAGCAGACGTTCCGCGTCGTGGGGGCGAATGCGGCGCTGGCGACGCTGGTTGCACTGACGACACTCTCGCTGGTCCTGCCGGTGTTCACCACGAGCTCCAGAGGACCCACGTACACGAACGGGCAGCTGGTGTTCGCCTCGATCGCCTCCCTGGTGTTATGGGGCGTGTTCGTGTTCGTGCAGACGGTACGCCATCGCGACTACTTTCTACCGGTCGACAACGTGGCCGATGAGAACATTCACGCGCCCCCACCGTCCTCGCGGCTTGCCCTGCTGAGCTTTTTCCTGCTGTTCGTCGCGCTCATAGACGTCGTCGGCCTGGCGAAAGTGATGTCGCCGGTCATCGAGGCCGGCGTGAGCGCAGTGGGCGCTCCCAAGGGCGTGATCGGCATCGCGATAGCGATACTCGTCCTGTTGCCAGAGACGTGGGCTGCCGTCCGCGCCGCGCGCGCCAATCGTCTGCAGACCAGCATGAATCTTGCGCTGGGCTCTGCTCTGGCGAGTATCGGCTTGACGATTCCCGCCGTCGCCTTCACCTCCATGCTGATCGGCATGCCGCTGGTTCTCGGTCTGGACCCGAAGGACCTGACACTACTGCTCCTGACGTTCCTGGTGACCTCGATCAGCTTGGTTACCGGGCGCACCCACGTCATGTTGGCAGCGGTGCATCTGGTGATTTTTGGCGCGTTCCTGTTGCTCGCGTTCGTGCCTTGAGGGCGCGCGGGCTCCGCGGCCGCAGCGTCCGATGCGCGGACGCCCACAAAACGCTTCCGCCTGCGTTCCAAAACGTTTATTGACCGGCACGGTCATTGCGCGTATTCGTAGCGAAAGCAGCGTATCGAGGAGCTCGCCATGTCGGATGTCGTCAGCAAGCCTGAAGGTCACGCCTACGGCAGGCGCGCGCAACACTCCAACAAGCTCCTGACCGAGGTCGGTCCTGGCACGCCGATGGGGGAGCTCATGCGGCGTTACTGGCAACCGGTCGCGCTCTCCCGGGAAGTCACCGACCTGCCGCGCAAGGTGAAAGTGCTCGGGGAAGATCTCATCGCGTTCCGCGATCGGCGCGGCCGTCCCGGACTGCTGTATCCACGCTGCATGCATCGCGGCACTTCCCTGTTCTACGGAAAAATCGAGGATGAGGGTATTCGCTGCTGCTATCACGGGTGGCTGTTCGATACGCAGGGACGCTGCCTGGATCAGCCGTGCGAGCCCGACCATGGTCGCCATCGTGACGCGGCACGCCAGCCCTGGTACCCGGTGGAGGAGCGGTACGGACTCATCTTTGCGTACCTCGGGCCACCGGCTCGCAAGCCCGTGCTTCCGAAGTACGACATCCTCGAGGACATCCGCCCCGAGGAGCGGATGTTCACTCTGCTCAGCGGGTTCGGCTCGACCGGGGACATGAGCCTCGAGGTCGCGCCCTACAGCTGGCTGCATATGAACGACAACGTCATGGATCCCTTCCACGTCCACGTGCTCCACTCGACCTTCACCGGTCCGCAGTTCGCCTCCGGATTCCTGGTCATGCCGACGGTCGACTTCTTCAACATCGAGGCCGGCGTGTGTTATTCCGCCCATCGCAAGCTCGACGACGGGCGCGCGATGAAACGCATCTCGACCTGGCTGATGCCCAACATCATGTCGGTGCCGGACATCAGCCTGGATCACGGGCGCTCCAACATGATGTCGTGGGTGGTGCCCTGCGATGACTCGAGCTACCGCCAGGCGATGGTGATGAAGCTTCCGAAGAGCTTCGCCGTCTCCGACGATTGGGGTATCAAGCTCGGTGGCAAACGCTGGGGTGAGATGACGGAAGAAGAGCATCAGCGCACCCCGGGAGACTTCGAGGCGCAGGCGGGGCAGGGGCCGATCTCGTTGCACTCGGAGGAGCACCTGGTCATGAGCGACCGCGGCATCATCCTGCAGCGCAAGATGTTGCAACAGCAGTGCGAGCTCGTCGCCAACGGCGGTGATCCGGCGGGCGTGGTCTTCGAGGAAGACAAGGCGCTCGTGCGGGTGCCCTCGGGGAACTTCTACGAGCAGCAGGCCGCTGTCGGCTGAAGGCGACGTCCCGTTCCACTGCCCGCGTCCCCGGGCTCTCCTGCCGTTACAGTTGATCACTTCCAAAACCGTGACGGCTGCAACCCTCCTACGCGCGCGCCCGCGTGGTTGCGCGATTGCGTTGCGAAGCGGTGACGGTATAGTGACGCCAGCGATTTTCTGGCAGCTTTCCCGTCCGGGTCTCGTCAACCAACAGCCGCTCCCCCCGTTCCATGGAGTCAGGGATGCTACGCACCTTCGCAATCGTCGTCTGCCTGCTCGGTCTGGCCTCCTGCGGCGGTGGGGGTGGCGGCTCCACGACCTCCGGAACGAGCGCAACCAATACCTGGGTCCAGGGCGTGTTCTCCGCCTCTTCGAGCTTCGCCCAGAAGTGCGCCTCACCCCGCTCCGGCGTGGACCCGGTCACTCACGTCGGCTATCCGGACATGCAGGGAACGACTACGGATGAGAACAATTTCCTGCGCTCGTGGACCAACGAGCTGTACCTCTGGTACAGCGAAGTGCCGGATCTGAATCCGGCGAGCTACGCCACCACGGCCGATTACTTTCCGCTGCTGAAGACCTCGGGGACGACGCCTTCCGGCGCGCCCAAGGACAAATTCCACTTTACGTACGACACCTCCGTGTGGGAGCAGCTTTCACAGGCGGGTGTGTCGGTCGGCTACGGTGCGGTCTTCTTTCTCGCTCATGCCTCACCCCCGCGCAAGATACTCGTCGGCTACGTGCAGCCCGCCACCAGCTCGCAGCCCTCGACGCCGGCGCTCACCGCTGCTCTGGTGCGCGGCGACACCATACTCCAGATCGACGGAGTCGACGCCGTCAACGGGACCGGCACCGCCAATCTCGCCATCCTGAACGAGGGCCTGAATCCGACCAAAGCGGCGACCCACACGTTTGTGATCCAGGACCCCGGCGCCTCGAGCACGCGCACCGTCTCCATGACGGCGCAGACCGTCAACGAGACGACCGTGCCAGTGGTCGCGAAGCTGCCTTTCAACAACACGCAGGTCGGCTACATGCTGTTCAACGATCAATTGGCGACCTCGGAGAAGGAGTTGATCAACGCGGTCAACGCTCTGCAGGGCGTCGCCGACCTGTTCCTGGATCTGCGCTACAACGGCGGCGGTTACCTGGATATCGCCTCCGAGCTGGCCTACATGATCGCCGGCCCGGGCAGGACCGGCGGGGGCAGCTCGACGTTCGAGCAGATCGAGTTCAACAGCAAATATCCGGGGACAGATCCGGTGAGCGGGGGCTCCACCACGACGCTGTTCCACGCCACCACCCAGAACTTTTCCGTACCCTCCGGACAGGCTTTGCCGAGCTTGAATCTGGGGCGCGTGTTCATCCTGACGGGGCCGGATACCTGCTCCGCGAGTGAGGCGATCATGAACGGCCTGCGCGGCGTCGGCGTGCAGGTGATCCAGATCGGATCGACCACCTGCGGCAAGCCCTATGGCTTCTATCCCAAGGACAACTGCGGCACCACCTATTTCTCGATCCAGTTTCAGGGCGTCAACGCTCTGGGGCAGGGCGGTTATTCCGACGGCTTTACGCCGGCGAATCAGCCGAACGGACCCGGAACGATCATCGGGGTCAGCCTGCCGGGGTGCTCGGTGGCGGATGACTTCACGCACGCGCTGGGAGATCCCAACGAAGGACTGCTGCAGGTGGCGCTCGCCTACAGCACCAATCCGACGTGTTCCGTGCCCCCGAGCGGCACCTCGCTGGCGTCCCTCAAGCGGGCGACTCAGCCGAGTCTGGAGTTGCACGTTCGCTCACCATTGCGGGAGATGCGGATCCTGCGTCCGTAGAGCTGCCAATGAAGGTTGCCGTCTCGATGACGATCGTCGCCGCCGGGGTGATTGCGCTGGCCGGTTGCGCCACTTCCTCTTCCGGTGACGTACCCGCCGTGATCGTGAATCCCACGCCTCAAAGCCGTGCGGAGTTGAGTGTTGCCGTTCAGCGGGCATTGCACAGCGGCCCCATCCCTCTTGCGGATGACGCGCTGACGCAGAGCAGCCTGTTGCCGATCGATCGGATCCCGCGCCGCGACTCGCGTGGGCGATTGCTGAACGGACTGGAGATCGGCCGCAAGCCGGAGATGTTCCGCCTCGTCAAGAGCGGCAACAGCTGCGTGCTGATCCATGACGCCATCGATCACCTGCGCCAGGTGCTCACGGCGACGAAGTGCAGGCCGGCTCCGCCCTGAGGCTCGCCGTCGCACTACGAATCGCGCCGCCCGCGCCATCAGCTCGCCCGCATGCCGCCACGGCGCCAGGCCCGTGCCGGCAACCCCACGGCGCTAGGCCGCGATCTGCGCCTCGAAGCACACGGTGAACCGGCTGCCTCGATCATCCAGGGCCGTGGCGATCTCCACCTTCGAGTGATGCAGCCGCGCGATCTCCTGCACGATCGCAAGCCCCAGCCCGCAACCTTCGCCGCTGGAGCCCGGCAAGCGATAGAAGCGTTCGAAAATGCGTTCCCGTTCGGCCGGCGGAATGCCGGGTCCGTCGTCCTGAACACAGATCTTCGGGATCTTGCCGCCTTCGACGATGAGCGTCACGTGGCCGCCGTCGTTCCCATAGCGCAGCGCGTTGTCGATGAGGTTGGACAGCATCTCCGCCAACAGCCGATCGTCACCGCAGATCAACACCCGGTCATCCGGCACCAGCAATCCGAAATCGACGTCGCGCTCGAGCGCGCGTGGAATCCATTCTTCGCCGACGCGCCGGGCGAGCGCGCTCAGATCCAGTTCCTTGGGCTCGAATGTCGCGCCGGTTTCCGGCTCGGTGCGCGCCAGAGAGAGCAGTTGCTGGCTCAGGCGCGCGGCGCGCTCGACGGAGCGATGCAGGGCACGCAGGGCCTCCTTCTCCGAAGGGGCATCCGTTGCTCGCTCGGCACGTTCAGCGTGCAGCAGGATTGCCGCGAGCGGGGTGCGCAGCTGATGAGCAGCATCGGCGACAAAGCGCTTCTGGGCCTGCATCTTTTCGCCCAGCCTCCCGAGGAGCTCGTTGATGCGGGTCGCCAGAACGCGCGTCTCCCGGTACCAACCTTCGTGCACGACTGGTGCGAGATTGCGCTGTCCTCGGGCTTCTATCTCTCCCGCGAGGTCGGTCAGCGGTTTAAGGCCGCGCGAAACGCCTTGCCAGGCGAGCAACAATGCCACCGCAAGAAGGGTGACCTGCGGGGCGACCATGCCGAGGAGGACCTCGCGGGCCAGAGTCGAACGCTTGAGCAGCGTCTCCGCGACTTCCACCGTCACCGTCTCCGGGGAATCAGGCAGCGCGATCCGTGTCGCGACGATGCGAACCGGGTCGCCCCTGAAACTCGCATAGCTCAAGCGGATTCCGCCCAGCGGGGTCGGCGGGATGACGGGGAGGCTAGGCTCACCGGCGATGACGCCTTGTTGCGAGGACGTGATCCGGAAGTACGTCTTGTCGACCTCGTCGAACTGGAAAACCTGCAGCGCGACGCGTGGCATGTCGAACAGCGCGTGTCCGTGGTCCGGTCGTACTGCTTGCGCGAGCGAGCGTGTCGAGTCGATGAGCCAGCGATCGTAGACGAGGTTGGAGTAGTGCAGGGCCGTGAAATAGCAAGCCAACCCGTCCAGCGCGAGCATGATGACGAGCACGATCCCGAGCCGCAGGAGCAGCCCGGAGCGCAGGCTTCGCTCAGCCATCGGTGCCCGCTTCCAGCAGATAGCCGAACCCGCGCAACGTGCGCACCCTCAGCCCGAATGGCCCGAGGCGGCGGCGCAGACGATGCACACAGACCTCGATCGCGGTGTCCGAGGGAGGATTGCCGCCGCGTGTCAGTCTCTCTGCGATCGTCTGCTTGCTGACGACGCGCCCGAAGCGGGTTGCGAGCGTCTCCAGCAGTGCCAGCTCGCTCGCCGGCAGGTCCACGCTCGTGCCGCCGAGGGAGACGCGCGGCTGGCCGGGAACCATCACCAGTGAGCCGACGTGAATCTCCGCGTCGCGATCCGCGCGTTGCCGGCGAAGCAGCGCACGGACTCGCGCCTCCAGCTCGGGCATGTCGAAGGGCTTGACCAGATAATCATCCGCTCCGGCATCCAAACCGCCCACTCGATCCTCCAGCGCATCCCGCGCGGTAATCACCAGCACCGGCAGTCCTCGGTTCTGGCGACGCAGATTGCGCACCAGCGCCAGTCCGCTCATGCCCGGCAGCATCAGGTCGACGATCGCCAGGTCATAGTCGCTCGTCAGCAGCGCGTTCAGGGCCTGCCGGCCATCGGCGTGCGCATCGACTTCATAACCGGACTGCCGCAGCAAAGCGCTCAGCGCTTCGCTGAGCTCCGCATCGTCCTCCACGATCAACAGTCGCATGCGCGTGCTCGAGATGAGGGTTTGACCTGATTGTAATGAATCGGGCCGGTGCGAGGCAGCGGCCTGCGGCTCGCGCCCGGAGCGAAAGGTACGCGAAAGCCGCTGCTCCTTATACTTCGCGCGCATTAGATGCGGCTCGCCGAGCATTGCGGGCTCCCAGGTCCTCGAGCAGCGCCCGGAATGTTGAGTCACATGGGATGGTCCGCCGCCGCTTAGGTCTCCGACGCCTGTAGTGGCTGTGGGCAACGGAGCGATAAGCGGCGGCGGCCGACACGGCCGGGCGCAGCGAAGTGCGACATGACGGTGCCAAACGCCATCATGTTCGGGCACACTTCGCCGGATGCTCCTGGACCGTCTCCCTATTTCTATTCTGCGCACCCGGTTCGTCCCGAGCCGCTGGGACGCGCTCGCCTTTTTTCTGGTGCTCGCGTTCTTCATCTATTTCGCCGAGGCCGCCCATGGCCTGACGACTTCGCTGGCGAAGCTGGAGGCGACCCCCATCTCCCTCGACCCGGTGAGTCTCATCGGGTATTCGGCTCGCACGGCGCTGCGCATGCTCATCGCGATGCTGGCGTCCCTGGTATTCACGTTCACCTACGCCACCCTGGCGGCCAAGAGCCGCCGCGCGGAAATCCTCCTGGTGCCGCTGCTGGACATCCTGCAGTCCGTTCCGATCCTGGGATTCATCTCGATCACGGTCGTGTTCTTTCTGTCGCTCACGCCCGGGCGTGTCGCCGGTGCGGAGCTGGCTGTCATCTTTGCCATATTCACGAGCCAGGCGTGGAACATGGCCTTCAGCTTCTACCAGTCCCTGCGCAGCATTCCCGATGAGCTGCAGGAGGTCGCCACCAGCTTCCGCCTGAGCGCGTGGCTGCGGTTCTGGCGCCTGGAGGTGCCCTTCGGCATGCCCTCGCTCATCTGGAACATGATGATGTCGATGTCGGGGGGCTGGTTTTTCGTGGTCGTCTCCGAGGCCGTCACGGTCGGACACACGACCATCGTTCTGCCGGGCGTCGGCTCCTATATCGCGGTGGCCATCGAGCAGCGCAACCTGGCCGCCATCGGCTACGCCATCGGCGCGATGTTCGTGGTCATTCTGATTTTCGATCAGCTGCTGTTCCGGCCGCTCATTGCCAGCGCCGACTGGTTCCACCTGGAGCAGGAGACGGGATTCACCCAATCCGAGGCCTGGGCGCTCACGATGCTGCGCCGCTCGCGCTTCCTGAATCTGCTGACCCGGGCGTTCGGGGCGCTGTTGCGCAGCGGTCCGAAAATGCCGCAGCTCGTTCGCCGTCCGGCGCGCCCGGATGTGGGGGGTGGGGGGGGTGGCAACAGCCTTTGGGGGGACATCCTGTGGTACGGCCTGCTGGTCATCCTCATCGGGGTGGCCGTGTGGAAGACAGTCCAGTTCGTGCGCGCGGGCGTGGATTTCCATGAAGTGGGCCACGTCGTCGTGCTGGGGCTGATCACGCTGTTGCGCGTGGTCGTTCTCATCGCGCTCGCGAGCGTGCTGTGGGTACCGATCGGCGTCTACATCGGGATGCGGCCGCGCGTGGCGAGCATCGTGCAGCCCATCGCGCAATTTCTGTCCGCCTTTCCGGCCAACCTGCTGTTCCCCTTCGTCGTTTCCGCCATCGTGCTGCTGAAGCTGAGCCCCAATATCTGGCTGAGCCCGCTGATGATCCTGGGCACGCAGTGGTACATCCTTTTCAACGTGATCGTGGGAGCCTCGGCGCTGCCGACGGACCTGCGCTACGCCGGTGAGAACCTGAGGATCCAAGGCTGGCTGTGGTGGAAGAGGGTCGCCCTGCCCGCGGTCTTCCCTTTCTACCTGACCGGGGCGATCACCGCCTCCGGCGGCTCGTGGAACGCCTCGATCGTGGCGGAGGTGGCGAGCTGGGGGCATGACCGGCTGGAAGCCACGGGCCTCGGGGCGTATATAGCCGATGCGACCGATGCCGGGGACTTTCGCCGCATCGTGCTCGGGATCGCCGTCATGGCCGTCCTGGTCGTGCTGCTGAACCGATTCTTCTGGCGACCGTTGTATGCCCGGGCCGAACGCAAGTTCCGGCTGTCATAGGAGAGACCCGTGAACGCGATCCCGCTGCTGGACGTGCAGAGCGTCTGCCAGGCCTTCCGCAAGCCCGACGGCGACCAGTTGGTGGTGCTCGAAGGGGTCTGTCTGACCTTGCGTGAAGGGGAGATCGTGGGATTGCTCGGCCGCTCCGGCTCGGGCAAGTCCACGTTGCTGCGCGCGATCGCCGGACTGAATGCGCCGACCGGCGGGGAAGTGCGCTACCTCGGAAGCCCGGTGGCGGGCCCCGCCGCGGGCATCGCCATGGTGTTTCAGAGCTTCGCGCTGTTTCCGTGGCTGACCGTGCTCGAGAACGTGCAGATCGGGCTGGAGGCCATCGGTTTGCCGCCCGCGGAGATGCGCAAGCGCTCCCTGCAAGCCATCGACCTCATCGGCCTCGACGGGTTCGAGTCCGCGTATCCGCGCGAGCTCTCCGGCGGCATGCGCCAGCGCGTCGGGTTCGCCCGCGCGCTCGTCACTCACCCGAACATTCTCCTCATGGACGAGCCTTTTTCCGCTCTCGATGTCCTGACCGCGGAGACGCTGCGCAGCGACTTCCTGGATCTGTGGGGCGAAGGCCAGCTGCCCATCAAGGCGGTGCTCCTCGTCACGCACAACATCGAGGAGGCCGTGGAGATGTGCGATCGTCTGCTGATCTTCGCCTCGCACCCCGGGCGGGTCGTCAGCGAGATCCCCATCGATCTGCCCAAGCCACGCCGGTATACCGATCCGCGCTTCCGGGCCATCATCGATCGCGTCTACATGGAGATGACTTCCCGGCCGCGAGGCGAGCCACGGCCCGGGCACAAGAACGAGCGCTTTCCGGGCACGGGCATCGGCACCATTCTCACCCACGTGTCATCCAACCTGCTCTCCGGCATGTTGGAAGCGGTGAGCGCCGAGCCCTATTCGGGCAAGGCCGACTTGCCGGCGATCGCCGAGGCGCTGCAGATGGATGCCGATGAGTTGCTGCCGGTGGCCGAGGCTCTGCAGCTGCTGCGCTTTGCCGAGATCGAGCAGGCGGATATCCGCCTCACCGATGCCGGGCTGCAGTTTGCTCGTGAGGAGACCGACGAGCGCAAGAAGACGTTCTACCGCCATCTGCTGACCTACGTACCCATGGCCGGCCACATCCGCCGGGTGCTCGATGAGCGCGGCAGCCACGCGGCCCCGAAGAGCCGCTTCCTGGATGAGCTCGAGGACTATATGGACGAGGAGGCCGCCGAGCAGACCCTGCGGACGTGTATCAGCTGGGGCCGCTACGCAGAGGCCTTCGCGTACGACGACCAACGCCAGGTGTTCAGCCTCGAAAACCCCGCCTGAGGGCGATTCGGCCGGCTCGCCAAGCCCGCCGCGCTGCCACCCCGCTCTGGCGGATTCGCCACGCCAGCCGCGCTGCCAGTGCCGGCCGGGCCGCCGGGGGGTGGGCTTACCCCCTTCGTGGCAATCCCGGGTAGGATGCCCGCTAAGAATTCTGAAGAATTATGCTGGACTTGCACGGGCCAGGCGACGTTGGGGATTTCGCCCGGTATCTTGAGGAGCATGGATATGGTGGAAGTCAACGGCGTGGCGCCGAAGCCGAAGCTCCTGATCGTCGATGACGATCACGAGTTGTGCTCGATGCTGGCGGAATACCTCGGTCCCGAGGGCTTCAACACCGAGACGGTCGGAAGCGGCCCGGCGGCGCTCGCGCGCCTGGGGCATGGGCCCGTCGATCTGGTGGTGCTGGATGTCATGCTTCCCGAGCTGTCCGGCTTCGAGGTGCTGCGGCGCATCCGGGCGCTCAACCGTGTTCCGGTCATCATGCTCACCGCCCGTGGCGAGGAGGTCGACCGGGTCGTGGGACTGGAGATGGGAGCCGATGACTACCTGGCGAAGCCCTTCAGCCCCCGGGAACTGGTGGCGCGTGTGCGCGCTGTTCTGCGCCGCGTGGCCGGGGACGGGCAGGCGGTCAACGGCATCGTCCAGGCAGGACCTTTGAGCATCGATCTGCGCGCCCGCAAGGCGGAGGTCAACGAGCAGGACCTGGAGCTGACCTCGGCGGAGCTGCGCATTCTGGAGCTGCTGGTGCGGGCCAACTCCAAGACGGTGACGCGCGATGATCTGATGACCCAGGCGCTGGGCCGCCGCCTGTTGCCGACCGACCGCAGTCTGGACACACACGTCAGCAACCTGCGAAGAAAGCTGCTCAAAGTCACGGATCGTGTGACAGTGCAGAGTGTACGGGGCACCGGCTACGCGCTGGTCCTGAGCTCGACGCGCCCGGGCTCGAGCGCCGGCGCGGTCGGGTCCGCAGAGGGATGAGGTCACATGCACTCACTTTACTGGCGGATTTTCCTTTCGTTCTGGCTCGCGCTGGCGCTCATTCTGGTGGGTACGGTCACAGTGGCGGTGAATGTCGCCATCCAGAAGCGCAGCGAGCGACCCTGGGTCCAACGCGAGCAGCTCTACACCCAGGCTGAGCAGGCTTTCCGCACCGGTGGCCCGGAAGCACTCAAGACCTGGCTGACCGGAATGCGTGCGCAGGAGCCCTTCAACCGGATCTTCATCGTCGACCCGTCCGGTCGGGAGCTGCTGCACCGTCCGTTGCCCGGTTTCATCCGCTCACCGCATGACAGCCCCTCGGAGCCGGATCGCACCACGGCGCCGATTGCGCCGATCGGTGGCGCGCTGGTGTTGGCTGGCCCCACCGGGCCTTATCACGTGATCGTCGGCCCGCTGGCGCTCAAGCAACGCTTGTTCGGCGACCTCGAGCAACCGGGCGTGCCTACGGCTACGCTCGCCATCGCGCTGATTGTCAGCGGCGTCATCTGTTTTCTGCTCGCGCGTTATCTGGTCGCACCGGTCGACCGCCTGCGGCTGGTCACGCGGCAGCTCGCCGCCGGCGATCTGAATGTGAGCGTGTCCGGGAGCCTCAAGGGCCGCCAGGACGACCTCGGACTGTTGGCCGCGGATCTGGATTCGATGGCGGGACGCCTGCGCAGCCTCCTGGAGTCCAAGGAGCAATTGCTGCGCGACGTTTCGCACGAGCTGCGCTCGCCTCTGGCGCGAATGCAACTGGCGCTCTCTCTGGCGCGCCGCACCGGTAGCAGCGTCGAGCGGCACCTCGATCGAATCTCGTGTGAGGCCGACCGGCTGGAGCAGCTGATCGCGCGTACCCTGAAGCTGGTCCGCCTGGAGCGGGCGGCGGAGGGCTTCGAACGCAAGCCCGTCAGTGTCTCGGAGCTGCTCACCCACATCGCGGCGGACGTCGGCATCGAGGCCGAAGCCCAGGGATGCACGCTCGCGCTCGCGGCTGACCCGGAGCTGACGGTGTGCGGGGACGAGGAGCTGCTGCGCAGCACGTTTGAGAACGTCACCCGCAACGCGATTCGTTACAGCCCTTCGGGGTCGCAGGTGAAAGTCGAGGCGCATCGCACCGGCGAGGCATCGGCCGAGGTCGTCATCTGCGATCACGGCCCTGGCGTTCCGGAGAAAGACCTGACTCTCATCTTCGAGCCGTTCTATCGCGTAGGCTCGGCACGGGATCGCGCCGGCGGAGGTGAGGGACTGGGTTTGGCGATCGCGGCGAGAGCAGTGGCTGTGCACGGAGGCACGATTCGCGCGAGAAATCTTCCTCAGGGAGGACTCGCGGTGTCCATCGCACTGCCGCTGACGAAGCCGGGCACCACAACGCGTCCTACCGCCGCCACCGCTACCGGTACAGCCGTCGCTGCCTGATCGATTGCGCCTCCGGCGCTTTCCGCGTTCTGCGGATCAGGCCGCCGGACTGTGGCGATACGTTCGGCAACGCTCAATCACCCGGCGTCGTTCTGGCCACGCCAGTCCTATAGCTCTCCGGCAGGCTCGGGCTCACGCTCGCTTCGGACCAGTAGGCGTTCAAAGCTCGTTCCGCCGTCGCGCAGTCTGGCGTGCAGGAGGCGGCAACCGCGATCACTCCGGAGGGAGTCGGGTGCCCCCATGAGAGGACCCCGTACAACAGCTGAGCCGCCCAGTCCTGGGTGACCTGGACGCCGCCTACAACATAGTAGTAGTCGATCAGCCAGCGTGAGCCGCCCCAGGTCTGAGCCAGCAGGGTTCGCACCGACAGATCGGCATGGTCTCGCAGCCGCCGCTGAGTGGGCGAGCGCGACAGCAGCAGCCACTTCGGATTGGTGAGGCGATTCGAGTAGTGAATCAGCTCGGACTCGGGCTCCTGCCGCCCATACGCAGCCCAGTAGGTGTCCACTCGAAGACCGGCATCTGACTCGTAGGCCGCCCGGCTCACGGCCGGCGATCCCGTGAAGTCTGGCAGCCACGCCTCGGAGGCCGCCAGCGGGCCATGCCAGCCGGCGCCCGCATGGGGCACGGGAATGACGGCCACAGCGGGTGCGGACGTCTCGGAGTGAGCAACTTCCAGGAACGCCAGCGAGGGTAAGCAGAGCAGCACGGCCGTCATCGCCAGTCGCCGGGGATGTAACGGAGGCGGCGGCTTCGGCTCCGAGCTCGCAACGGATGCGCCCGAGGGTGCGCGGCCGAGCCTCAGGCCGATGCGCACGACTGCGTACAGGAGCACTGCAAACATCGCGTAACCCAGGCTGACGTGCTCGCGTGCCACCAGATAGGACTGCATGTGGGTCACATGGCCGGCGTAGATGACGATGATGATCCGGACCCAATTCACCACCAGCGCCATGCCAATCGTGATGCCCAGGTAACGCAGCGTGCGGCGCCAGCCCAGGTGGTTCGCCGCGGCCACCATCGAGGCGACGGCGAGGGCGACGACCAGATAGCGCTTGCCGCTGCAGGCGTCCTGGACGATGAAGCTCCCTTCCGGAATCGTCACGAGGATGCCGTCAATGTGCACGCGCACGCCCATGAGCGCCATCACGCCGCTCGCGACCGACACGGCCAGCCACTGCAGCAGCGGCACCAGCTGTTCCCAGATCGGGATCGCAAAATAGAGGAAGGCGATGGGACCGGTCGCAGAGAGCGCCATGCGCCAGCCTGCCGTGCAGGCGATCGCCAGCCACAGGATGGGAGGCACCAGGACCTGTTTGCCGATCTCGATGTTGGCGCGATAGGCGATCAGCCAGCCGGCAAGAGCCAGGGCCAGCAGCAGCAGCGGCTGCCAGAGCCGTTCACCGGGGCTCCTGGCGGCGGTCTCGCCGCTCCTGTGCGCAGCCAGGACGAGCCAGATCCCGCAGGCAATCACGATGAAAGGTCCCTGCCGGTAGTCCGCAGCCTCGTGCCAGACCCGCGCAAGGGGCGCCCAGGTGGGCCAGATCGCAACTGCTGCGCACGCCGCCGCCAGCCACGCGAGGTGCGATGTTCTCAATGGCTATCCCTCATCGTCCCCAGATCAGACGACGAGGAGAGTACACAGTTGCGGCCGGAACGCCACGACGTGGTTCGCAGCCGCTGCGATAGTCCGCGTGGCGGCGATGCTGGGCCGGGGGGCTGTGGTCAGATGGTCTTGGAAACCATCGTGGAGGAGGGGCTCTCGCTGCCGGTGGAGTCGATCGCGGTCACCACGAAGTAATACGTGCCCGCGCTCAGATTGTCGATCTCGTACGAGGTCACACCGGCTCCGTTGAGCGTGACCGTCGAGCTTAGATTGTCCGGGGATGTCCCGTAGTAAACCTTGAACCCGGCCAGATCGGTCAGGGCCGAACCGTCTTCGCGCGTGGCGGGCGCAGACCAGGACAGCGTTGCCGAGCCCGTGGCCGGCGGTGTCGAAGTGCCGGTGGGGGTGTTGGAAGGCGGCGTGCCGGTCGAAGCGGGCGGCGTGGACGCATCGCTGGTCGACAGAGCGCTGCTGCTGCCGTTTTCATGGCACGCCTGCAGGAGCGACACGCACACGACGACGAGGGCGATGCAGCCGAGCCGCACTGACCTGCGCGCGATACCGCGATGATCGATCAAACTCATCATGAGACTCCCGCTAGCTCGCAATGCGAGCAGGGCCTCGTTGCCTCGCAGCGAGGGACCCCTTCAAAACACGACACAAGCAGGGCGAAAGAATAGGGAGCGGGTTCATGAGTGGCAATACGCTGCGCCGTCTGTTTCCGGAGACATTCATGAGGTTGCGACTCTGTTGGCGACACTGCTCACAGGCGCGACAGAATGAGTCAACTCGTCGTCGCCGAATGGCGACCGGCGCGCAGCCTTCTGTCCTATAATCGCCCTCATTGCCCACGGGACAGGGCACACAAGCAAACGCACACCCCATGGCCTCGCAGCGCCGCTCGTCGTCCGCAGTTACAACTTCTCCTTCGTTGCGACGCGAGAGCCGAGGCGCGGCGCACGGCGCTCCTGACGCGCGTCGGCGTGCGGAGGCTCCGGACTGGACGAGCAATGCAGCTCGCGTGGCGGCGCTCGTATTTCTGCTCACGGCGGTGGTGTTTCTGGAGACTCCCCGGGGGCAGGAGTTCTTCCACGTCCTGCAGAAGCTCGGACACTCGGTCACCTTTGGCATCGTCGCTCTGCTGGTGCTGTCCTTCCTGCGATCTCGCCGGCGTTCGCTGCTGGCTGATTGCGGTATCGCGATGGGGGTGACGGTTGCCCTCGGAGCGCTGACCGAAGTTGCGCAGATCTATTCCCATCGCGACCCCTCCATCGTCGATGTGTTGCGTGACTCGCTGGGCGCGGCTGCAGCACTGGCCGCTGTCTCATGGACCACCTCCCGCTCGATACTGGCGGCGCTGGTGTGTTCGGTGAGCGTTCTGCTGGTGATGACGCCGATGGCGGTGTGCCTGGCTGCGTATGCAAATCGCGATCTTCGCTATCCGGTGATCTGGCAATTCAGCTCACCGCTCGATATGTACTTCACGGGCGAGGGCGGTGAAGGGTTGGCGCGCATCAAAGAGCCTGCGCGCTGGCAACGCGGGCCCGAGGAGGAATGGGCCCTGTACATTCCGCTGCGCTCCGCAGGAACCCCGGGCGCGGGCCTCACAGAGGTCTACCCGGACTGGACGGGCCGCTCCAGACTCCTGGTCGATGTCACCAATCCCATGCCGAGCCCCGTCCAGCTGACGCTCCGGATCGAGGACCGCGAGCACAACCAGGAATACACCGATCGCTTCAATGCCGATTATGTGATCGCCGCCGGCACCCGCCAGAGGATCTCGATCGCTCTGCGACAGATCGAGTCCTCCCCACGGGGGCGCCGCATGGACATGCGGCATGTAGCCAAGCTTGTCTTATTCCGGAGCGCCGGCTCGGGATCCGGTTTTGTGCTGCTCAACCGGATGTGGCTCGAGTAGCACGCCGGCAACGGGGGTGTGGCTCAATGTCCGCCGTGGGGAGCGATGCCCGTATTCCCCGGAGCTTTTCAGTGACGAATGGCGCACATTTTTCCAAAGCAGCACTGCCTGCCGAAGCGGCTGATGTTTACACTAGAGTCGCGGCTGGCCTTTACACTCGAAGATGCAGCGAGGACCGTCGCGGCCAGGGGAATGCCGGGAGTCCCTGCAAGCCAGACGAGACCGGGCACGTGCGGGCCTTCAGAACAAATTTGAACGCGGTTGGCGCACTTATGTCGGCAAGATCCTGTTTCCGTAAGAATTTTTCCAAGGGCATGAGGCGCCTGTGTGCGCTCGCCAGCCTGGCGGCCCTGCTGGGCCCGCTGGCGGCGATGGCGGCTCCTCCGCCCCCGCCGGCTGAGACGGCGAAGGCCCCGCCCTCGGGCGCCCCCGCCACTCCCCAGGCCCCCGCTCCGCAGGCCGCGGACCCCACCTATCTCATCGGGCCCGGCGATGTCATCCAGGTGTTCGTCTGGCGCAATCCCGAGCTGACCGTCATCGTGCCGGTGCGTCCCGACGGGAAGATCTCCTCCCCCCTGGTGGAGGACATGGTGGCGGTAGGGAAGACCCCGACGCAGCTCGCGCGGGATATCGAGCATGTACTTGCCGAGTACGTCAGGTCTCCCGAGGTCAACATCATCGTCACCAACGCCCAGAGCGCGTTCAACCAGGTGAAGGTCATCGGGCAGGTCGCGCGGCCGGCCTCGATCGCCTACCGCCGGGGCATGACGGCGCTGGACGCGATGCTCGATGTCGGAGGGCTTACCACCTTCGCCTCGGGAAACCGCGCCAGGATTCTGCGCAAGGATGCGAACGGCAACCAGCAGGTCATCCGTGTGCGGCTCGACGATCTGATGAAAAAGGGGCGGGCAGCTGACAATCCGCTGTTACAGCCGGGCGATGTGCTCGTCGTGCCCGAGTCCTTGTTCTGAAGTCCGCCCGGGGAGGCAGCCAATTTGAACGAGACTCTCAACATGCTGGTCGAGGAATTGCGGGGGGCCTGGCGTTTCCGCTGGGTCGCTCTCGCGGTCCTCGGCGCCGTCTGCATCCTCGGCTGGTTGTTCGTTCTCACCTTGCCGAGCGTCTATGAAGCGCGAGCCCGGGTCTATGTCGACACCCAGAGCGCCCTCCGTCCTCTGCTGCAGGGGCTGACGGTGACTCCGAACGTCGAATCGGCCCTCGCGATGGTGCGCCAGGCCCTGCTGAGCCAGCCGCATCTGCGGCGGGTCGCTCACGAGAACGGACTGGATGCCGGCGTCACGAACCAGGGTGAACGCGAGCGCCTGGTGGCGAGCCTGCAGCAGCGCATCGTGATCACCGCCAACGCCGGGCCGAACGCCACGGACGGGCTGTACACCATCACCTTTCAGGACACCAGCCGTGCCAAGGGTGTCGCGGTGGTGAAGTCGCTGCTCAATGCGTTCGTCGAGGACACCCTGGGCGACAAGCGCAGCGGGCAGCTCTCCGCACAGAGATTCCTGCGTGAGCAGATCGCCGACTATGAGCAGCGGCTGAGCGCGGCCGAGCAGCGTCTGGCGGACTTCAAGAAAAAGAACGTCGGCATGATGCCGGATCAGCGCGGCGACTACTTCGCCCGCCTGCAGACCGAGGTCACCGGCCTCGAACAGGCACGCAAGGATCTGGCGCTCGCCCAGGCCCGCAAGGACGAGCTGACGCGCCAGCTGACAGGCGAGGATCCGTTCGTGTTCGGCTTCGACAGCGAGCTCAATTCCAACATCACGCCCACGAGCAAGACCGGTGGCGACCTGAACGCGCGCATCCAGGAGCTGGAGAAGCGCGAGCAGGACCTGCTGCTGCGTTTCACGGACAAGCATCCCGATGTCATTGCTGTTCGCAAGACGCTGGAGGATCTGAGGGCGCAGCAGGCCGCGGAGATCGAGCGCCTTCGCAAGGGCCACCCCACGGGCAGCCTGTCGGGCTCCACCAAGGCGAATCCGGTTTTCCAGAGCATGAAGCTCGAGTTGAACAAGGCGGACGTGGCGATCGCAGAATTGCAACGCGACGTCGCGGAGCGCAGTGTCAACGTGGAGAACCTTCGCAAGATGATCAATACCGTGCCGCAGGTGGAGGCGGATCTGGCGCGCCTCAATCGCGACTACGACGTGACGCGCGCGCAGTACCAGGCCCTGGTGCAACGCCTGGAGACCGCCAAGATCTCCCAGGACGCCGACGAGACCGGCACCGTCAAGTTCCAGGTGATCGACCCTCCGTCGGTGCCGCTGCGTCCCGCGGCGCCCAATCGGCCGCTGCTGTTCACCGGCGTGTTGCTGATCGGCCTGGCACTCGGCGGGGCTGTGGCCTTCGTATTGAATCACTCCCGGCCAGTGTTCCAGAACGCCCGTCGCCTGGAGGAGAGGACCGGGTTGCCCGTGATCGGCACCGTCAGCCGGGTCTGGCTTACGCAGCACCGCGAGCTGATGCGCCGTGACCTGCTGATGCTCTCGGGCGCCGCCGCGGTCATCCTCGTGATGTTCGTCGCCATGACCCTGTTTGCAGACCAGGCACTCAGGTTGCTCGCCAACCTGAGAGGCGGGGGTGCGACATGAGCCTCGTCGAGAAAACCCTGGAGAAGATGAAGGCCGCCGGAGGCGACGTCCTCACCAAGGCGCGTCCCGCCGCGCGCTTGCCCGGACCCCTGGCGGAAGTTCGTCCCGAGGTCCGTGTGAGCCTGACGGATCCTGTTCCCGGGGAAGCGCCCAAGCGGACAGTGCACATCGACGAGCAGGCGCTCATGAAGGAAGGAGTGCTGCCGCCGGAGGCGGAAATGCGCCGTGTCGCGGACGAATACCGCGCGATCAAACGCTCGATCATCGACGCCGCATTTCAGGCCGAAGGCGCCCCACCCGAAGCGCGTCTCGTGGCTATCACGAGCGCATTGCCCGGCGACGGCAAAACGCACACCAGCATCAATC
>Ga0105240_10004767_pt1 | contig 20470 bp, 22 predicted proteins | sample KBSC54metaG_FD_80426 | JGI IMG/M metagenome (GOLD analysis project Ga0105240, IMG submission 80426) | Corn rhizosphere microbial communities from Kellogg Biological Station, Michigan, USA - KBS C5-4 metaG | ecosystem: Host-associated > Plants > Roots > Rhizosphere > Soil | place: Michigan, USA... | reverse complement strand
GGCCAGGCTCGATGCGGCGCTCGAACGGGGCAAGGCGCTGAGCAGCGAGCTCGCATCGATCAAGCCGCCGGCGCCGCCCGACTGCCCGCCCGGCCAGAGCGTCAAGACGATCGCGCCGGGTGCGGTGCTGCCTTCGGCCTCGTCGCCTTCGCTGCCGGCCGTCTCGCCGAATGCGTCCGCACCGGTCACCAGCGGCGAGCGCGCCGCGGTGCTGCCGGACTACGCGTTGGCGCAGCGCCTGGAGCAGGTCACGGCGCTCGTGCTGGTCGACAAGGGGCAGGGCACCGGCATGGGCACCGGCTTCTTCATCGGGCCGAACCTGCTGGTGACGAACCGCCATGTCGTCGAAGGCTCGACCAGCGGGCGCATCGTGCTGGTCAGCAAGGCGCTCGGCGCGCCGCGGCCGGCCACCTTGCTGAAGACCACACAGAGTTCGGACCCCGGCTCGCCCGACTTCGCGCTGCTGCGCATGGATCAGGGCACGGCCCCGGGCGTGCTCGACCTGTCGCCGGATCTGAACAAGCTCTCGGCCGTCGTCGCCGCCGGCTATCCCGCCGTGGTGACCGAAAACGATACGAGCTTCCGGCGCCTGATGCAGGGCGACCTCTCCGCTGCGCCCGACCTGAACATGACGCAGGGCGCGGTGCAGTCGTTGCAGTCCGGCGCCGGCGGCATGCCGCTGATCGTGCACACCGCGTCGATCGCGAAAGGCAATTCGGGCGGCCCGCTGGTCGATGCCTGCGGCCGGCTGGTCGGCATCAACACCTTCATCTCGGTCGACCAGACTCAGTCGTCCAAGATCAATTACGCGATTCGCGCTCAAGTCATGGCGACTTTCCTGCAAGCCGCGGGAACGACGGTGCGCGCCGATACCCGGCTCTGCGGCGCGCGCGGCTAGGTCGGCGGCCCGGTCCGCCGGAGCGGCTCGACGAGAATGCCCGCTTCGATTTCCGGACAGTCTCGTTTCATGAACTTCATTTTCGATCTGGGCGCCGTCGTGTTTCGCTGGGAACCGCGCGCACTGCTGGCGCGCGAACTGCCGCATCACGCCGGCACGCCGGCCGCCGCCGATCGGCTCTTCGACAGCTTCTTCCTGGATTACGAAGGCGAGTGGGGCGAGTTCGACCGCGGCACGATCGAGATCGATGCGATGGTGCGAGGCATCGCCGCGCGCACCGGGCTGACGCCCGCCGAAGTGCGGCGTGCCGTCGACGCCGTGCCCGGCGCGCTCGAGCCGCTGGAAGCGACCGTCGCGTGGATGCGCGAGCTGAAGGGCGCCGGCCATCGGCTCTTCTATTTGTCGAACATGCCCGAGCCGATCGCCGCGCACCTGGTGCGCAGCCACGCGCTGTTCGAGCTGTTCGACGACGGTGTCTTCTCGTCGCACGTCAAGCTGGTCAAGCCCGATGCGGCGATCTTCCGGCTCGCGCTGCGGCAGTTCGGCGTGCCGGCGAGCGAGTGCATCTTCCTGGACGACCGCGCGGCCAACGTCGAGGCGGCCCGCGCGCAGGGCTGGCGCGGGATCGTGTTCATTGACGCGGCTCAGGCGCAAAATGAACTGCGCGCGCTGAACTGGTTGTAAGTCGCGCGCCAAAGCGGTTCAGTCGCGCCGCATTCAAGCCGAATAACCCGAAGTCCTCGACGCGCTGCGTCGATCGTCGCTATTGGGAACGTGGGAGGATTGAATGGGAAAGCTCGATCAGTCGATGGGCGCCGGCGCGAAGCGCTCCGGCCGGGTGGTGGGGGCGATCGGCCTGATCGCATTCGCGCTGGCGGCATGTGAATCGTCCGGGCCGCGGGCCGTCGATGACGGCAAGAACAAGGCGGCACCCGTGGCCGCTGCGCCCACGCCGCCGCCCAGCGCCGCCGCGCCCGCACCGGCGCCGCTGCTCGAACATTGCGACCGGCCTTTGGGCAGCATCAGTGTCGAGGAGGACGCAAAAGCACCCTGGACCGCGAGCCTGCGCAGCGCCAAGCTGGGGGCGGCCGAGCCGATGCTGAGCATGCTGGTGCAATTGAGCAACTGCTTCATCCTCGTCGCTGGCCCGGTCGGGTCGAAGGCGCGCCCCAGCGCCGATTTCAGCCTGAGTCCGTCGATCAAGTCGCCGCCGGGTGCCAAGGGCGAGGGCGGCCGTGCCTCGCTGAGCCTGGTGGACAACCGCTCCGCCACGCCGGTCGCCACGGCCGACGGCGTGCCGTCCGCGGTCGATGCGGATCGGCTCGCCAGCCTGCTGAGCGGCAGCATCGGCGCCACCGCGGGCGGCTATACGGCGTCGCCGGCCGGGCGCACCTGGGCCGCCGCTTTTGCCGACAGCTACAACCAGATCGTGCGCAGCGCGGCCGCCTACACGCCGCGACCGTCCGCGGCCGTCAAGCCGGCCGAGCCTGCCGCAGCCAAGCCCGCCAAGGCGCGGCCGCCGAGGAAGGCCGCGCCGGCGGCGAAGCCGGCGAGCGGTGCGCCGTAGCGCAACACCGCGACATCAGCTGCGGCCGAGGCCGCGCAGCGCGGCGTGCGCCGCGTCGAAGGCCTGCTCGAGCACACGCTGCTTCCACTCGTCGCTGTCGATGTAGAAGGCATCGCGCACTGCCTGCTTGATCTTCACCGCCTGCGCCGGCTCGGCCTCGGGGTGGTTGTCCAGCCACTGGTCGGCGCGCAGCGCGCCGATCATGCCGTCGAGCGGCAAGGTGCCGTATTCGAGTGCGATCGCGGTGAACTCGGCCTGCGGACATTCCTCGTAGGCGCTCATCCAGATCAGCCCGGTCAGGCGCGCCGAGCTCGACGAGCCGTCGTAGATCGACGTGATGCCGTCGCCCCACCAGGCGCGCGCGCGCTCGAGGGCTGCGGGTTCGTCGCGGCCGGCGAAGATGCGCTCGCCGACGCCTTGGGCGCCCAGGCCGGTGTGCAGATCGATCCAGCCCAGGCGCCGGCAGCGCCGGCCGTGATCGCGCAGCACGTGGCGCCACGCGATGTGGCTCCAGCACGGGTTCACGCCGCCGTAGAACAGCCCTTGCGGATGGCTGTACTGGCCGCCGGAGACGGCTTCCTGCGCACGCTGCGGCCCCATCTCGGCCACGAGCCGCTGCAGCTGCGCTTCCGCGGCGGCCGGCGGCGGCCAGTGTTCGGGCACCAGCAGATGGGCCAGCTCGTCGTAGGCGGGATTGGCCGGCAGCGGCTGCGAGAAGTCCGCGAAGTTGCGGTTCAGGTCGACGTTCTCCTGCGTCGTGCGGCGCAGCCAGGCGAAGCCGTAAGGGTTCAGCGCGTGCACGTAGAGCACGGCGATGCCGGCCTCGCGGGTCGCCTTCAGCCAGGCCGGATCGTTCAGCAGCGCGACTTGCACGCCCGAGCCGCAATAACCTTCGACGCCATGGCAGCCGCTGCTGATGATCAGCAGCGAGGCGGCATCGGCCGCCCCGTCGCGCACCACGTCGATCGCCAAGGTCTCGCCTTCCGGGCCGAGCAGCGGATGCACGTGGCTGTGGGCGTCCACGTCGGCGGCCTCGGCGGCGCCCAGGAACTTGCGACGCGCCTCCGCGTAGCTTTGCGAGAAGTGGTGGGCGCCGTCCATGGGGCGTGCTTCGTCAGGGCCGCGGCTGGCCGAGCCATTTCTCGGCCAGCCGCACCCACAGGGTGCCGCCGAGCGGGATCAGGTCGTCGTTGAAGTCGTAGCTCGGGTTGTGCAGCATGCAGGGGCCCATGCCGTGGCCGCCCAGGCGATGCGCCCCGTCGCCATTGCCGATCAGGAAGTAGCAGCCTGGTTTTTCCTGCAGGAAGAAGCTGAAGTCCTCGGCGCCCATCGTCGGCTCGAACTCGATCACGTTGGCGGCGCCGACTGCCTCGGCCATCACGCCGCGCACGAATTCGCTCTCCACCGGATGGTTGATCGTCGGCGGGTAGTTGCGCACGAACTCGAACTCGCAGCTCGCATCGAAGGCGGCGCACAGGTTCTCGGCTGCGGTCTTCATGCGGGTTTCGATCAGGTCGAGCAGATCGATCGTGAAGGTGCGTACCGTGCCCTGCAATTCGCAGCTTTCCGGCACCACGTTGGTCGCGCTGCCGGCATGGATCATCGTCACCGAGATCACGCCCGGTTCGATCGGGCGCTTGTTGCGCGAGATGATGGTCTGGAAGGCCTGCACCATCTGGCAGGCGATTGGCACCGGATCGACTCCGAGGTTGGGCATTGCGCCGTGCGAGCCCTTGCCGCGGATCGTGATCTTGAATTCGTTGCTCGACGCGAAGACCGGCCCGCTCTTCACCGCGAACTGGCCCACCGCGAGGCCCGGCCAGTTGTGCGCGCCGAAGATCGCCTCCATCGGGAACCTGTCGAACAGGCCTTCCTTGATCATCTCGCGCGCACCGCCACCGCCTTCTTCCGCCGGCTGGAAGATCAGGTAGACGGTGCCGTCGAAATTGCGGTGACGGCTCAGGTGCTTGGCCGCCGCGAGCAGCATCGCGGTATGGCCGTCATGGCCGCAGGCATGCATGCGGCCGAGGTATTGGCTCTTGTGCGCGAACTGGTTGCCCTCGCTCATCGGCAAGGCATCGATATCGGCGCGCAGGCCGACGGCGCGGTCGGAGCGCCCGTGCTTGATGACGCCGACCACGCCTGTCTTGCCGAGACCGCGATGCACCGGGATGCCCCAATCCGTCAGCGCCTGCGCAATCACGTCGGAGGTGCGCTGTTCCTGGAAGCAGAGTTCGGGGTGGGCGTGGATGTCGCGACGGATCGTGGTGATGGCCGCGGCGTCGGCGAGGATGGACTCGATCAGGCGCATGAGCGCACTCCTTGCATGCTGCGTGCCCGGGCCGGCGCCTCTCTGCGCTGCGTCGGCGAAGGCAGGCGGGCAGTGTAGCTCTGCCGTCCTCTCCTGGCCCTTGTGCGCTCTGCGCGCGCTGCATTCTTCCGTGGCGCGGTCTCACCAGGCGCCGGCCAACAGCTTCCACGGATGCGGCTCCGCGACCATGATCCGCTCCAGCACTGCTGGATCGTTCTGCGCGAGCTCCGAAGCCTCGTGCGCACCGGCGACGTCGACCACGATCAAGCCGCCGCTGTCATCGAGGAACGGGCCGCCGAAGATCAGGGTCTTGTTCGCGACCAGCGCCCGCATGTAAGCCAGGTGGGCCTGCAGCGGCTGCTCGAAGACCGATTTGCCGGCCAGCCAGGCCGGGCCGCGGCGGTAGTGGATGGCGAACGTCTGTTTCATCGCGGGTCCTGTTCGGCGGGATGGCGGGTGACGACAATCTAGTCAGCCGCCGCCGGCCGGCAAACTCGCTTTCGGCTCAGCTTCTTCGCCGGCCCGCCTTCATGTCCAAGCCTCCATCTCCTTCCTCCACCAGCGCGCGCCGCGTGCCCAGCCAGGCTCGGGCGCAGCACACCGTCGCGGCGATCTTCGAAGCGACCGGCCTCTTGGCGCGCGAATGTGGCGAGCAGGCCTTCACGACGAACCAGATCGCCGAGCGGGCCGGCGTCTCGATCGGCACGCTGTACCAGTATTTCCCCAGCAAGGAAGCGATCGTCGATGCGATGGCAAGGCAGGAGCGGGCGCGCGTGATGGCCGAGCTCGATCGGCTGCTGGCGCACATCGGCCAACCCGAGTGGCCGCCGCTCGCGGTGCTGCGGGCCTTCGTTGGAATCTACCTGCGGGCCTTCGCGCCGGCCGATGCGGCGCGCCGGGCCTTGTTCCGCATGGCCTGGCAGATGGATCACCGCGAGTCTCTGGTGCACTCGGTGCGCGAGGCGAGCGAGCGCATTGCGCTGCACCTGCAGCGCGCCCGGCACCCCGCGTTGCGCGAGACCATGCCGTCGCAAGTCTTCGTGCTGACACGCGCGCTGATGGGCACGGTGCGCGCCGCCGTGCTGGAGGATTCGCCGCTGCTCGGCACGCCGGATTTCGAGGCTGAGCTGGTGCGCATGTGCTGGGCCTTGCTGATGAAACCCGAGCTTGGCGCAGATTGAGCGCCCCCAGGGGCGGGCTAGCCCGCCCCGCCCCCCGCGGGGGTTCAAGGTGCCCGGCGCAGCCGGATCAGAGCGCCGCTGTGCAATAGTCGAGGGATCAGCGCGTGGGGCCGTCGTCGTGGCCGCGACCGCAACGTGCAGCACGGAGTTTTCAATGACACAGACGATCGTTCGCGGCGCCTGCCCGCATGACTGCCCCGATACCTGCGCGATGCGCATCACCGTCGATGACGGCCGCGTCATCAAGGTGCAGGGCGACCCCGAGCACCCGACCACGCACGGGGCGCTGTGCACCAAGGTGTCGCGCTATGCCGAGCGCACTTACCACCCGGAGCGCGTGCTGCAGCCGCTGAAGCGCAGCGGGCCGAAGGGCTCCGGGCAGTTCGTGCCGGTCAGCTGGGACGAGGCACTGAGCGACATCGCGGCACGGCTGAAGGCGATCGCCGCTCGCGATCCGCGCGCCATCCTGCCTTACAGCTACGCCGGCACGATGGGCCTGGTGCAGGGCGAGAGCATCGCGGCGCGCTTCTTCCACCACCTCGGGGCCTCGCTGCTCGACCGCACGATCTGCTCCAGCGCCGGCGGCGACGCGCTGGTGGCGACCTATGGCGGCAAGGTCGGCATGCACCTCGAGCACTACGCGGAGAGCAAGCTGATCCTGATCTGGGGCAGCAACTCGATCACCTCGAACCTGCACTTCTGGACCTTCGCGCAAGCCGCCAAGCGCGACGGCGCGAAGCTGATCTGCATCGATCCTCGCAAGACCGAGACCGCCGACAAATGCCACCAGCACATCGCGCTGCTGCCCGGCACCGACGGCGCCTTGGCGCTCGGGCTGATGCACGAGCTGATCGTCAACGGCTGGCTGGACGACGACTACATCGAGCGCTACGTCGACATCAGCGAAGGCGGCTGGCCGGCCTTGCGCGAGCGCGCGCTGCAATGGCCGCCGGAGCGCACCGCCGAGGTCTGCGGCATCAGCGCGGACGAGGTGCGCGGCCTGGCGCGCGACTACGGCACGACCCGCCCCGCCGCGATCCGCCTCAACTACGGCATGCAGCGGGTGAAGGGCGGCGGCAACGCGGTGCGCCTGATCGCGACCTTGCCCTGCCTGGTCGGCGCCTGGCGCCATCGTGCCGGCGGCCTGCTGCTCTCCAGCTCGGGATGGTTCCCGACCGACAAGGCCGCGCTGCAGCGCCCCGACCTGCTCGCCGGCCGCCGCACGCGCACGATCAACATGAGCACGATCGGCGACGATCTGCTGCGCGAGGCCTCGGCCGAGTTCGGCCCGAAGATCGAGGCACTGGTGGTCTACAACAGCAACCCGGTGGCGGTCGCGCCGGAGTCGGCCAAGGTGGTGCGGGGCTTCGAGCGCGAAGACCTGTTCACCGTGGTGCTCGAACACTTCATGACCGACACCGCCGACCATGCCGACTACGTGCTGCCCGCCACCACGCAGCTCGAACATCTCGACGTGCACACCAGCTACGGCCACACCTACGCGCTGATCAACGAAGCCGCGATCGCGCCCCAGGGCGAGGCCAAGCCGAACACGCAGATCTTCCGCGAGCTGGCGCTGAAGATGGGCCTGGACGAGCCTTGCCTGCAGGACAGCGACGAGGCCATCGCCCGCATCGCGTTCGCCCGGCAGCTGACTTTCGACGACCTGCGCGAGCAGGGCTGGGTCAAGCTCGCCTTGCTCGAAGCGCCGTTCGCCGCCGGCAACTTCCCGACGCCCGATGGCCGCTGCCGCATCGATGCGCCCGGCCTGGGCATGCCCGACCACGTGCCGAACTACGAGTCGGCGCAATCCTCGCCGGTGCTGGCCGAGCGCTATCCGCTGGCGATGATCTCGCCGCCGGCGCGCAACTTCCTCAACTCCAGCTTCGTCAACGTGACGAGCCTGCGCGACATCGAAGGCGAGCCGCTGGTCGAACTGCATGAGAGCGACGCGCTGGCACGCGGCATCGCCAGCGGCGCGATGGTGCGTGTCTTCAACGACCGCGGCGAATACCGCTGCAAGGCCAAGGTCTCGCAGCGCGCGCGGCCGGGCGTGGTCAACGGGCTCGGCGTCTGGTGGCGCAAGCTCGGCGCGGACGGCACCAACGTCAACCAGGTGACGCACCAGCAGCTCACCGACCTCGGCCGCGCGCCGGCCTTCTACGACTGCCTGGTGCAAGTGCTGCCCGACGCTCCGGCGGCGTGACGCGCTGGCTGGCGATGGCCGCCGCGGGGCTGGTCGCGACCGTGCTGCTGGCGGCCTGCACCGTCTGCCTCACGTCCGGCTGCAGCACGATCGGCTACTACGCGCAGTCGGTCTCCGGGCATGCCGCGCTGATGCGCGCGGCGCGGCCGGTTGCCGAGTGGGAGCAGGCGCCCGACACGCCGCCCGCGCTACGCGAGCGCCTGGCCTTGAGCCAGCGCATCCGCGACTACGCCAGCAGCGAGCTGAAGCTGCCGGACAACGGCAGCTACCGGCGCTACGCCGATCTGCACCGCGCTGCGGCGGTGTGGAACGTGGTCGCCGCGCCCGATCTGAGCCTGAAGCTGAGGACCTGGTGTTTCGTGATCGTCGGCTGCGTCGGCTACCGCGGCTACTACGAGCAGGCGGCCGCAGACCGCGAGGCGGCGCTGCTGCGCGAGCAGGGCGACGAAGTCAGCGTCTACGGCGTGCCGGCGTATTCGACGCTCGGCTGGATGAACTGGGCCGGCGGCGATCCGCTGCTGTCGACCTTCATCCGCTATCCGGAAGGCGAACTCGCGCGGCTGATCTTCCACGAGCTGGCGCACCAGGTCGCCTATGCGAGCGGCGACACCACCTTCAACGAATCCTTCGCGGTGACCGTCGAGCGCATCGGCGGCGAGCGCTGGCTGGCGACACAGGCCAGCCCCGAAGCACGCGACGAGTACACACGCTACGACAGCCGCCGGCGCGAGTTCCGCGAGCTGACGATGCGCTATCGCGGCGAGCTCGATGCGCTCTACAAAGGTGGCGACAACAGCGCGATCAAGCGCTTGAAGAAGGAAGAGATCATGACCCGGCTGCGCCTCGACTACGCGCAGCTGAAGGCCGAGCGCTGGGAGGGCTTCAGCGGCTACGACTACTGGATCGCCAACGCGAACAATGCCTCGTTCGGCGTGCTCGCCGCCTACAACGAACTGGTGCCGCAGTTCGAGCGCCTGTTCGAGCGCGAAGGGCGCGACTTCCCGCGCTTCTACGCCGAGGTGAAGCGCCTCGCCGCCTTGCCGATGGCGCAGCGCCGCGCCACACTGGCCGCAGAATGACAAGACAAGAGGAGACGCGCATGCCCGATATTCACATCCACCGTGCCCACACGCTGGGCCTCGCGAAGGCGCGCAAGATCGCCTGGCAATGGGCCGAGGCCGCCGAAGAGAAGTTCGAGATGGAATGCACCGTGATCGAAGGCGACGAGAGTGACACGGTGGAGTTCACGCGCAGCGGCGTGAAGGGCCAGCTGCTGGTCGCGGCCGATCAGTTCGACCTGACCGCGAGGCTGGGTCTGCTGCTCAGCGCCTTCAGCAAGACCATCGAGGCCGAGATCGAGAAGAACCTCGATGCCCTGCTGGTGGCCGGCGGCAAGCCGAAGAAGGCCGCGGCCGCGAAAAAGAAGTAGCGCCTACTTCAGCGATTCGATCAGGTCGATGTAGGCCAGCATCGCCTCTTCGCTGCTCTGGCCCTTGGCCTCGTTCCAGGCGTCCCATTTGGCGCGGCCGACCATGTCGCTGAAGCCGGGGCGCTTGCCTTCCACGTCGCCGGCGGTGGCCTGCTTGTAGAGCGCATAGATCTTCAGCAGGGTCATGTTGCCGGGTTTTTCCGGCAGTTGCTTCGATTCGGCGACCGCCGTCTCGAATCGAGTCTTCAGGTCGGACATCGCGGAGTCTCCTGCGTGTAAGTCGGCATTGACGCACCGGATGTTAGCCAGCATCTTCGCCGGCTCGATCGAGAGACAACCCCAGGAGATTGCAGCCATGGCCCGAGCCGCCGAACGCATGTCGCGCGTGGATACCGCGTGGCTGCGCATGGACACCGACGCGAATCTGATGATGATCGTCGGCGTCTGGCTGCTCGAGCCGCGCATCGACCACGAAACCTTGTGCAGCCGGGTCGAGGAGCGGCTGCTGAAGTACCGGCGCTTCCGCCAGAAGGTGGTGACGGATGCGATCGGTCCGAGCTGGGTGGGCGACTCGCACTTCGACATTCATCATCACGTCGTGCGCGAGACGCTCTCGCCCGCACCCGGACAGAGCCAGCGGCAGGCCTTGCAGCAGCGCGTCGCCGAACTGGCGGCGACGCCGCTCGATGCCTCGCGCCCGCTGTGGCAGTTTCATCTGATCGACGACTACCGCGAGCCGGGGCAGGCCGAGGGCGGCAGCGCCCTGATCGCGCGCATCCACCATTGCATCGCCGACGGCATCGCGTTGATCTCGGTGATGATGTCGATCGTCGACGGCGGCCTGCCGCCGCCCGAGCGCGCGCCGCGGCACGAAGCTGCAGACGAGGCCGACTGGCTCAGCGACGCGGTCGTCAAGCCGCTCACCGCGCTGACGGCCAAGGCGCTCGGCCTTTCGGGCAGCGGCTTTGCGAAGTGGATGGAGATGCTGGCCAATCCGTCGCAATCGGCGATCGGCTCGATCGACATCGCGCGCATGGGCGCGAAGCTGCTCGGCGACGTCGCCTCGATGGCGCTGATGCCCGACGATTCGCCGACCCGGCTGAAAGGCAAGCCCGGCACCACCAAGCGCGTGGCCTGGAGCGAACCGATGCCGCTGGACCAGGTGAAAGCCGTCGGCAAGGCGCTCGGCTGCTCGATCAACGACGTGCTGCTCGCCTGTGTGGCCGGCGCGATCGGCGCCTATCTCGACGAGCTCGGCGACGGCACCGACGGCAAGGAGATCCGCGCGATGGTGCCGGTCAACCTGCGGCCGCTCGAGAAGGCGCACCAGCTCGGCAACCGTTTCGGCCTGGTGCCGCTCAGCCTGCCGCTGGGCGTGGCCAACCCGGTCGCGCGGGTTTATGCGCTGCGCGCGCGCATGCTGGCGCTGAAGGGCAGCTACCAGCCGCTGCTCGCCTTCGGCATGCTCTCAATCGCCGGGCTGCTGGCCAAGCCGGTGCAGGCGGCGATGCTGAACCTGTTCGCGAAGAAGGCCACCGCGGTGATGACCAACGTGCCGGGCCCGGCCGCGACCTTGCAGTTCTGCGGTTCGACCTTGAAGCAGACGATGTTCTGGGTTCCGCAGAGCGGCGACATCGGCCTGGGCGTCAGCATCCTCAGCTACGGCGGCGGCGTGCAGTTCGGCCTGATCACCGACAGCGGCCTGTGCCCCGAGCCTCAGGCGATCATCGACCGCTTCGCGCCGGAGTTCGACAAGCTGCTGGTGTTGACCTTGATGCTGCCTTGGGGGGAGGGCTGAGGGGCGGTCTCAGGAGCAGCCGGTGCTGCCGCTGTCCGGCGGATCGCGGTGCAGCACCAGCGGCGGGCTGCCGGCCACGGTAGCGGTCAGCACGATGCCGTCGCGGCTGTTGAAGCGGCCGTGGTAGCTGCGTGCCAGCGGCGCGGTGACGTTGCCGCCGAGCTCCAGATCGAATTCGCAGCCGCTGAAGTCGCCTGTCAGGCTGTATTGAGCGTTGTGACTGGGATCGGTGTAGATGAGCTTGATCGACGAGCTGCCCTCGAAGTGACCGGTGACGACACTTTGCGCACTCGGGGCGAGTCGCAATTCGATCTGCAGGTTCGAGTCCGGCGGATCGGTATTGCCGCTGAACACGAAGCTGAAGAGGGGGATGAAGAGCGGGTTGGCGATGCTCACTGCCGGCAGGTCGCCGCCTCCGCCTCCGCCGCCGCAACTCCCCAGCAGCAGGCACAGCGCCCACATCGCAGGCCGGCGGCGGCGCATCGTGTCAGTCCTCGAGTTCGGACTTCGCCATCTCGACGTCCAGCCGCTCCATCGCATCCAGCGGCTCGCAGGCGGCGGCCTCGGCGTAGAGCTTCTCGGCTTCCTTCATGCGCTTGTCGCCTTCGAGCATCACCAGGCCGTTGGCGTATTCGATCATCGCGATCGCGCTGGTCGGATTCAGTGCGAGGGCCTGCTGGTACATCGCGAGGCCGGCGGACTTGCTCGCGCCCTGCGTCTTGCCGAGCAGCGAGCCGACCTTGTCGATCACCTCGGCATGAAAGGAGCCGAGGGCGATGTGCGCATCGGCGTGTTTCGGCGCGAGCTTGATCGTGGTCTCGAGCGCCTGCTTGATCTTCGAGCCCAGCCCCTGCGCCAGCGCCTTGGTCACGCTGATGCCCTGGCTGTAGCGGCCGAGCGCATAGGCCATGAAATAGTGGGCGTTGGCGTTCTTCGGGTCGGACGCGGTCTGCGCCTCGGCGCGTTCGGCAACTTCGGTGAAGAGCGCGAGCTTCGTCCTTTCGTTCGCCTCCAGGTAGTTCGCGTAGATTGCCTGCGCCTTGTTCGCGACCGTGATGCCGGCGCCGCCGGCCTTCAATCCGGCCTCGGTCGCCTTCTGGAAATCCCCGGCGTGGAACAGGGCCCAGGCGGCCAGCACCGCCGCATCCTTCGGCAGCGGCTCGGCATCGCCGGCGTGCAGCCGCGCCCACTTCTTCTTCAGCGTCGCCGCGTCGTAGGTGTAGGGCGCGGCGTCGTGCGGGAAGTTGGTCCACTTGGCCATGTGTCTGTCTCCTCAGCGAGCGGTGTAGTTGCCGACGAGGCCGAGCAGATGCTCGCGCTGGGCCGCGTCGAGGTAGGGAATCAGCAGGCTCAGCACGTGGTACGCGCCGCGCAGCAGCGCGGCGCCGGCGCTCTCGGGCTCCAGCGCCTTGCGCGGATCGCGCACGTATTCGTAGCTCAGCCAGTAGGTCAGCACGACCACCATCGCGGTCGCGATCGGCTCGGCTTCGCGTTCGGCGATCTGCATCGCGTTGCCGCGCGAGAGCCCGTCGAGCACGCTCTTCACTGCGGCGGACTTGTGCTTCAGCACGAACTGGAAGTGTTTCTCCAGCCGGCGGTTCTTCGACAGCAGGTCGTTCAGGTCGCGGTACAGAAAGCGGTACTGCCAGATCAGCTCGAAGAGCATATGGAAGAAGAGCCAGGCGTCTTCGATGTTGCGCACGTTCTCGGCGGCCGCGAGCAACTCGGTCAGCGCCGTGTCGTAGCGGTCGAAGAGCGAATTGATCAGCTCGTCCTTGGCCGGGTAGTGGTAGTAGAGATTGCCCGGGCTGATGCCCAGCTCGGCCGAGATCAGCGTGGTCGAGACGTTGGGTTCGCCGAAGCGGTTGAACAGGTCGAGCGTGGTCTCGAGGATTCGTTCGGCCGTGCGCCGCGGCTTCTTGGATGGCATGCGGGGCAATCTAGCATCAACGTCGGCGCCGCCCAAGCTGGCAAGCCCTCGGGTTTTCGGTGCCGGCAGGAAAGGCGGCGCCTGCCTACAATCCCGCTCCCATGCCAGCCGCCCCCGCCGCCGTTCCGGCCGTTTCCTTCCAGCAGGTGACCAAGCGCTATCCCGGTGCGCGCGGTGGATTGAAGGCCCTGGACGGTGTCAGCTTCGATATCCAGCCGGGCGAGTTCTTCGGCCTGCTCGGGCCGAACGGCGCCGGCAAGACCTCGCTGATCAGCATCCTCGCCGGCCTGAGCCGGGCCACCAGCGGCAAGGTCAGCGTGCTCGGCCACGACGTGGTCGACGACTACGCTGCGGCGCGCAAGTCGCTCGGCGTCGTGCCGCAGGAGCTGGTGTTCGATCCTTTCTTCAGCGTGCGCGAATCCTTGCGCATCCAGAGCGGCTACTTCGGCGTGCGCGGCAACGATGCCTGGATCGACGAACTGCTGCAGGGCTTGGGGCTGGCCGACAAGGCCGACGCCAACATGCGCCAGCTCTCCGGCGGCATGAAGCGGCGCGTGCTGGTGGCGCAGGCACTGGTGCACAAGCCGCCGGTGATCGTGCTCGACGAGCCGACCGCCGGCGTCGACGTGGAGCTGCGCCAGACCCTGTGGCAGTTCGTTGCACGCCTGAACAAACAGGGGCACACGGTGCTGCTGACGACGCACTACCTCGAAGAAGCCGAGGCGCTCTGCAACCGCATCGCGATGCTGAAGCAAGGCCGCGTCGTGGCGCTGGACCGCACCTCGGCGCTGCTCGCCGGCACCGCGAGCACGATGCTGCGCTTCAAGACCGATCAGGCCTTGCCGGCGAGCCTTGCGGCGCAGGCGCGAGTCACCGGGCGCATCGTGCAGCTGACGGCGCACGATGCGAGCGAGGTCGAGTCCTTGCTGGGGGTGCTGCGCGCGGCCGGCGTGATCATCGAAGACCTGGAGATCGGCCGCGCCGACCTCGAAGACGTCTTCCTCGAGATCATGCATGGGCCCGCGACGCCGATGCAGATGGCGGTATGAGCGCCGCTGTGCCAAGGTCGCAGCGGGCCGAGCGCCGGGCCGCTCCCAAGCCGGCCCGTACCCCCTTGGGGGGTCGATCGGCGTACTCGACGAGCGGGGGGCGGACATGACCTCTCTGGCCGGCGCCCGCACCTTGCTCTACAAGGAGGTGCTGCGTTTCTGGAAGGTGAGTTTCCAGACGGTGGCCGCGCCGGTGCTCACCGCGGTGCTCTACCTGCTGATCTTCGGCCACGCGCTCGAAGACCATGTCAAGGTCTTCGGCACGATCGGCTACACCAGCTTCCTGATCCCCGGCCTGGTGATGATGAGCGTGCTGCAGAACGCGTTCGCGAACAGCAGCTCGTCGCTGATCCAGAGCAAGGTCACCGGCAACCTGGTCTTCCTGCTGGTCACGCCGCTGTCGCACTGGGCCTGGTTCGTGGCCTACGTCGGCGCCTCGGTGGTACGCGGGCTGGTGGTCGGCTGCGGCGTGCTGATCGTGACGCTCTGGTTCGCGCCGCTCTCGCTCGCCGCGCCCGGCTGGGTGCTGGTGTTTTCGATCGCCGGCGCCGCGATCATGGGCGCGCTCGGGCTGGTCGCCGGGCTGTGGGCGGAAAAGTTCGACCAGATCGCGGCGTTCCAGAACTTCATCATCATGCCGATGACCTTCCTGTCGGGCGTCTTCTATTCGGTGCAGTCGCTGCCGCCGTTCTGGTATGGCGTGAGCCACCTGAATCCGTTCTTCTACATGATCGATGGATTTCGCCGCGGGTTCTTCGGCGTCAGCGACGTGTCGCCGTGGCTGAGTCTGGCTGTGGTCGGCGGCAGCTTGATCGTTGTCTGCGCGCTCTGCCTTCACCTCTTGCGCATCGGTTACAAGATCAGGCATTAAAATCCGCATCCCATGGCTGATCCCACCCCCGCCGACGTCGAGCGCTTCATCGCGCAAGGCCTGGCCTGCGAGCACCTGCAGGTCGAGGGCGACGGGCGCCATTTCTTCGCGACCATCGTGTCGGCCGAGTTCGAAGGCACGAATCGCGTGTCGCGTCACCAGCGTGTCTACAAGGCGCTGGGCGACAGGATGCGCGAGCAGATCCATGCCCTGTCGATGAAGACGCTCACCCCCGCCGAGTGGGCCGCATCGGCCAACCCGGCCACGCCTCACCACCACTGAACATACCGCCGCGGCGTCGCTGCGGCTCGTGGGCCTGCGTGGGTCCCCTGCCGTCCGAAGCCGCGTGCACAGCACGCTTATGGACAAACTTCTGATTCGCGGCGGCAATCGCCTTCAAGGCGAGGTCACGATCTCCGGGGCCAAGAATGCGGCCCTGCCCGAGCTCTGCGCGGCCCTGCTGACCGCCGAGCCGGTGACCCTGTCGAACGTGCCGCGGCTGCAGGACGTGGTCACCACCACCAGGCTGCTCGGCAACATGGGCGTGAAAGTCGAGCGCCATCCCGATCGGGCCGACCAGCTGACGCTCGACGCGGCCACCCTCGTCTCGCACGAGGCGCCCTACGAGCTGGTGAAGACGATGCGCGCGTCGATCCTCGTGCTCGGGCCGCTGCTGGCGCGCTTCGGCGAGGCGATCGTCTCTCTGCCGGGCGGCTGCGCGATCGGCTCGCGGCCGGTCGATCAGCACATCAAGGGCCTGCAGGCGATGGGCGCGCAGATCAGCGTCGAGCACGGCAACATCGTCGCGAAGGCAAAACGCCTGAAGGGCACGCGCATCACGACCGACATGGTCACCGTCACCGGCACCGAAAACCTGCTGATGGCCGCGACCCTGGCCGAAGGCGTGACGGTGCTGGAGAACGCGGCACAGGAGCCGGAGATTCCCGATCTGGCCGAGATGCTGATCGCGATGGGCGCGAAGATCGAAGGCCACGGCACCAGCAAGATCCGCGTGCAAGGCGTCGAGCGCCTGCACGGCGTGAAGCACCGCATCGTGCCGGACCGCATCGAGACCGGCACCTTCCTCTGCGCGGTCGCCGCCGCGGGCGGCGAGGTGCTGCTGAAGGACGCGCGGGCCGATCATCTCGATGCGGTGATCGACAAGCTGCGCGAGGCCGGCGCGACGATCGAATGCGGCAAGGCCGAAGGCCGCGGCTGGATCCGCGTGCGCTCGCAGGGCCGGCTCCGGTCGGTGGGTTTCCGTACCAGCGAGTACCCTGCCTTCCCGACCGACATGCAAGCGCAGTTCATGGCATTGAACTGCGTCGCCGAAGGCACCAGCGTGGTCGCCGAGACCATCTTCGAGAACCGCTTCATGCACGTCAACGAGTTGCTGCGCCTGGGCGCGCGCATCGAGATCGACGGGCACACCGCAGTGGTGCACGGGGCGCAGCGGCTGTCGGGCGCGACCGTGATGGCGACCGACCTGCGCGCCTCGGCCAGCCTGGTGATCGCCGGCCTCATCGCAGAGGGCGAGACCACGGTCGAGCGCATCTATCACCTGGATCGCGGCTATGACCAGATGGAAGCCAAGCTGCGCGCGATCGGCGCCGACATCGAGCGAGTCAAATGAAATGATCACCTTGGCATTGTCCAAAGGCCGCATCTTCGACGACTCGCTGCCGCTGCTGAAAGCCGCCGGCATCGAAGTCCTCGAGGATCCGGAGAAGTCGCGCAAGCTGATCATCGGCACCAGCCGAGCGGACGTGCGCGTGGTGCTGGTACGCGCCACTGACGTGCCCACCTACGTGCAGTACGGCGGCGCCGATCTCGGCGTGGCCGGCCTCGACGTACTGCTCGAACACGGCGCGAGCTGGGGCGCCTCGGGCAGCGGCGCCGGCCTCTACCAGCCGCTCGACCTGAAGATCGCCAAGTGCCGCATGAGCGTCGCGACGCGCGCCGATTTCGACTACGAAGCGGCGGTCAAGCAGGGTTCGCGCATCCGCGTCGCGACCAAGTACACCGCCTGCGCCAGCGAACACTTCGCCAACAAGGGCGTGCACGTCGACCTGATCAAGCTCTACGGCTCGATGGAGCTCGCCCCGCTCACCGGCCTGGCCGATGCGATCGTCGACCTGGTCTCGACCGGCAACACGCTGAAGGCGAATCACCTGGTGGAAGTCGAGACCATCCGCGAGATCTCGGCGCGGCTGGTGGTCAACCAGGCGGCGCTCAAATTGAAGCGCGAGCCGATCCGCCGCATCATCGACGCCTTCTCTTCCGTGATTTCCCCATGAGCGTTCAAGTCCGCCACCTCGACACCACCGCCGCCAGCTTCGAAGCCGAGTTCCAGCGCGTGCTGCACTGGTCGGCGGAGACGGACCAGGGCATCGAGCAGCGTGTCGCCGGGATCCTCGCCGACGTGCGCAGCCGCGGCGACGCGGCGGTGCTCGACTACACGGCGCGCTTCGATGCGCTGCAGGCGGCGTCGGTCGGCGACCTCGAACTGCGTGCCGCGGATTTCGAGACCGCCTTCGAGATCATCACGCCGGCCCAGCGCAACGCGCTGCAGCAGGCCGCCGCGCGCATCCGCAGCTATCACGAGCGCCAGCTCGAGGCCTGCGGCCGCAGCTGGAGCTATCGCGATGAAGACGGCAGCCTGCTCGGCCAGAAGGTCACGCCGCTGGATCGGGTCGGCATCTACGTGCCGGGCGGCAAGGCGGCCTATCCGTCGAGCCTGCTGATGAACGCGGTGCCGGCCCACGTCGCCGGTGTGCGCGAGATCGTGATGGTGGTGCCGACGCCGCGGGGCGAGCGCAACACGCTGGTGCTGGCCGCGGCGCACGTCGCCGGCGTGACGCGCGCGTTCACGATCGGCGGCGCCCAGGCGGTGGCCGCGCTGGCCTACGGCACCGCGAGCGTGCCCCAGGTCGACAAGATCACCGGGCCGGGCAACGCCTATGTCGCCAGCGCGAAGAAACACGTCTTCGGCACGGTCGGCATCGACATGATCGCCGGCCCGAGCGAGATCTTGGTGCTGGCCGACGGCAGCACGCCGCCCGACTGGGTCGCGATGGATCTGTTCAGCCAGGCCGAGCACGACGAGCTCGCGCAAAGCATCCTGCTCTGCCCGGACGCGGCCTACATCGCCCAGGTGCAGCAGTCCATCGACCGGCTGATCGGCGAGATGCCGCGGCGCGACGTCATCCGCGCTTCGCTCGAAGGCCGCGGCGCGCTGATCCGGACCCGCTCGATGGGAGAAGCCTGCGAGATCAGCAATCGCATCGCGCCCGAGCACCTGGAGATCTCCAGCCGGGATGCGCACCGCTGGGAGCCGCTGCTGCGTCACGCCGGGGCGATCTTCCTCGGCGCCTACACCAGTGAAAGCCTCGGCGACTACTGCGCCGGCCCGAACCACGTGCTGCCGACCTCGGGCACCGCGCGCTTTTCGTCGCCGCTCGGCGTCTACGACTTCCAGAAGCGCAGCAGCCTGATCGAAGTCAGCGAAGCCGGCGCTCAGAAGCTCGGTCCGCTGGCCGCGGAACTGGCCTATGGCGAGGGCCTGCAGGCCCATGCGCGTGCCGCGGAACTCCGCCTCAAAAATTGACACGAACTTCGTGCAACACGAAAATCGTGTGATCTGAAGGAGGCCGCCGTGAAAAACGTGACCGTGACAATGGAAGACAGCGTGGCCGACTGGGCCCGCATGGAAGCCGCACGCCGCAATACCAGCGTGTCGCGCCTGGTCGGCGAATTGCTGGCCGAGAAGATGCGCCATGACGACGCCTACGAGCGGGCGATGAAAGAGGCGCTGAAGTTCGAAAGCATTCCGTTCGAGGGACCCTATCTCTCGCGGGACGAGATCTATGCCGAGCGCCTCGACCGTTTTCGTTGATACCAATGTGCTGCTCTACGCGCAGGACCCGCGCGACCCGCGCAAGCGGGGCGCGGCGGAGCGCTGGCTCGTCTGGTGCTGGCATGCGCAGCGGGCGCGCATCAGCACCCAGGTGCTCAACGAGCTGTACGCCAACCTGCGCCGCGCCGCGCCGCAGCTGTCGGTCGAGGCCGCGCGGGCGCTGGTGCGCCGCTATCGCCTGTGGAATCCCTGGCTGGTGGATGACAGCACCGTCGACATCGCCTGGCAGATGCAGGACGCCTACAGCCTCAGCTACTGGGACGCCCTGATGCTTGCCGCCGCCCGCCAGCAAGGCTGCGCCTTCCTGCTCACCGAAGACCTGCAGCACGGCCAGCAGATCGACGGCGTGCAGATCGTCAACCCCTTCCTCACCGGCCCCGAACTGATCGAGCCCAGCGCATGAACACACTCAGCGACCGCCTTGCCCGCAGCTTTCGCCAGGACGTGCAGGACATGCATGCCTACGCGGTACAGCCGAGCGCGGGCTTCGTCAAGGTCGACACGATGGAGAACCCGTTCCGTCTTCCGGAGGCCCTGCAGCGCGAACTCGGCGAGCGGCTCGGGAAGGTGGCGATCAACCGCTACCCGGCCGAGCGCACCGAGGATCTGCGTGCCGCGCTCGCGGTGCACGCCCGGATGCCCGAGGACTGTGCGCTGACCCTCGGCAACGGCTCCGACGAGCTGATCACGATGCTCAGCATGGCCTGCGACGTGCCCGGCGCGGTCTTCATGGCGCCGCTGCCCGGCTTCGTGATCTACGGCATGGCGGCCGGGCTGCAAGGCATCCGCTTCGTCGGCGTGCCGCTGACGGCCGATTTCGAGCTCGACGAAGCCGCGATGCTGGCGGCGATCGAGCAGCACCAGCCCTCGCTGATCTACCTCGCCTACCCGAACAACCCGACCGCGAACCTGTGGGACGACGCGGTGATCGAGCGCATCGTGCAGGCGGCGCCCGGATGGGTCGTGATGGACGAGGCCTACCAGCCCTTCGCCGCACGCGATTCGATGGCCTTGATGGCGCGCCATCCGCATGTGCTGATCATGCGCACGATGAGCAAGTTCGGCCTCGCCGGCGTGCGCATCGGCTACCTGATCGGCCGGCGCGAGATCATCGGCGAGGTCGAGAAGGTGCGCCCGCCGTTCAACGTCAGCGTGCTGAATGCCGAAGCCGCGCTGTTCGCGCTCGAGCATGTCGACGAATATGCGCGCCAGGCGGCGCTGATCCGCAGCGAGCGTCATCGTCTTCAAGCCGTGCTGAGCGACCTGCCCGGCGTGCCGCCGTTCAAGAGCGACGCCAACATGATCCTCGCGCGC
>Ga0105240_10004764_pt1 | contig 20484 bp, 17 predicted proteins | sample KBSC54metaG_FD_80426 | JGI IMG/M metagenome (GOLD analysis project Ga0105240, IMG submission 80426) | Corn rhizosphere microbial communities from Kellogg Biological Station, Michigan, USA - KBS C5-4 metaG | ecosystem: Host-associated > Plants > Roots > Rhizosphere > Soil | place: Michigan, USA... | reverse complement strand
CGGCCACCACGCGGCGGCCACCGGCCAGGAGCTGTACAATATTGATCGCCAACCCAAGGCGGACGGATTGTCGTCGCTGCCGTCTGGCTATGACAAGGTACAGCCGCCCGCACTGGGCGCGCCGCTACCAGGCGACTTGGGCCGCGCCGAATTACGGGCCCGGCAAGGCTTGGGTGTGCCGACCATTGGCACCGCGTCTGAAAATGACACCGCGCGCGCCGAGGAGTTGCGGCTGGCGCAGCTATCGCGGCAGGCCAATGAAGGCGGAATCTTTTTCGGCTCGTCGGCTGGGCATGGCAGCGCCGGCGGGGCTATCGCAAATGCCGTCGGCGTTCCGCCATCGCTCCCAGACATGTCCCAGCCGAGCGCGGGCCTTGCGCTTGATCCCGGCCGAGACCCGTCCGATGCGGGACGAAAACTGGATTTCGTACACGCGACGGACGGCCAGAGCGTCTACAACCCACACCAAATCCAAGACCCTGTGTCTCCCTATGAGGTAATGGCCGGTACGCTGATATCGGCTAGCCTGATAACTGGCCTGGATTCGGATTTGCCGGGACTAGTTGTGGCCCAGGTCACACAAAATGTCTTCGATACCGTATCCGGCAAGATCCTTCTCATTCCGCAAGGATCGCGATTGGTAGGCACGTATGACAGCGTCGTCGCCTTCGGCCAAAGCCGGGCGCTGTTGGTTTGGCAGCGCATCATCATGCCGGACGGCTCTTCCATCCAGATCGACAATCTCCCGGCGACGGATTCGGCTGGATATTCCGGATTGGAGGACCAGGTCGATTTCCATACTTGGGCGCTCATCAAGGGCGTCGCCATATCCACGCTGCTCGGCGTCGGCAGCCAGCTCGCAATCAGCGGACAGAGTGATCTGATGCTTTCGATCCGCAATTCGACCCAGGACAGTGTCAATCAAGCCGGGCAGCAGATCACGCAGAAGAACCTCAACATCCAACCGACCATCAAAGTGCGTCCGGGATGGCCACTTCGCGTAATCGTCCACAAAGATATTGTTTTGCGTCCCTATCGAGGCTGAAGGAGAAAACCATGTCCGAACTGAAACTTGCCAGACTCCCCGACCGCAAGCCGGTCAAGATCGCCATCACAATCAGTCCCAATCTTAACAAAAAGCTGGATGCGTATGCCGATGCCTACAAGGGCGCGTATGGCGACGAAGAGAAGGTCAGCGACTTGATCCCGTTCATGCTGGAGCAGTTCCTGGATGGCGACCGGCTCTTCAAGGGACGGCGGCGGTCCGAATCCGGGGTCGCTCGCACCGCCGGGGAATAGACATGGCGGTTATAGGAGCGTTCTGCCGCGCAAAGGACGGCGGATGGCAAGGCACCATACGGACCCTTACCAATACGCTGAAAGCGCGGTTCGTGCCGAATGATGATCGGCGCAGCGACACGGCGCCAGACTTTCACATTGTATCGGCGCAATGCGACTTGGGGGCAGCTTGGGTACGCCGGAAAGCCGACCAAACGGAATATCTTTCGGTGCAATTGGACGACCCGGCGTTTGCTCGACCTATTTCCGCAGCGCTCTTTTATTCCGCTGACGATCCCGGCGCCAACTTGGTGTGGCGCCGGGACGATGCTCGATCACAGGGGTAACATGGCCAGCAAAGATATCGCAGAAGCGCCGAAGCCCGATTATCAGGGCTTGCAAGAACGCAGGCTTGTCCCAGGCTCGAAAGTTTACGGCAAGGCTGGATGCACCTCACTGTCGCGTACCAGCGTCTGGCGCGGCGTGCGTGAGGGTTGGTTTCCTAGTCCCGTGAGTGTGTCCCCCGGCCGGATCGCCTGGTTCGAGGACGAGGTGACTTCATGGCTGGCCAGCCGCCCTAGGTTGCGATCCGACAGCGACGCTGCCAAGCAGCGAGAGCGACTTTTGCCGGCGGCACCGCGGCATTGAGCGGTAGCGTTACTCTTCGGCTATGCAGCGGCTGAACGCCTTCCGTTGTTCCCAGTTTTCCGCCGAAACGGTTGGCCCGCAGTTTTAAACTCGACTGCCGCTGCCCGCAGTCTGCGAGAAATGGGCTTCTCGCCAACGATTTCCAACACAAGGTCTTGCCACAATGTGAGCGCTTCGCGCTTATCAGCAATGTATTCGTTTGTATCGTAGTGCTTCATGCTTACAGCCGATCCGCCACCGGCGTCGCTTCGATGGCCCAGCACCTTCGAACGAATAAATGGCGCAACCCCGATCCGCTCTGAAGTTAAAGCCGTCGAGCCGGTCCGCCGTAGATCGTGTGGTGTCGCATGTTTGATTTTCTTGGCAGTGAATAGTTCTATCATGGCATGATAGATGCTATCCGGCCGAAAGCCCTTATTCTCCACATGCCAGCGCGGCGACGGGAATACATGCTCAAGCTTCTGGCTTGGCCGCAGTGCTAGAGCTTCTTGAATCAGCTCAATGGCCTTTTCCGGCAGTGGCACTAAATGCGGCAACCCAGCCTTCATTCGGTTGCCTGGTATCAGCCAGGTCTTGGTCTCAAAGTTGAGTTCATCGACCCGCATCCCACCAACCTCATTTGCGCGCACCAAGAGAAGAATAGCGAGTTGGAGCGCAATCCCCATTGCCCGCGTCAGGCCCACGGGCTTGACGTCTCCGTTCTTATCCGGAGGGAGCATTGGGGGTTTGACGATCGCACCCCAGAACTCCTTCAGTTCAGCGTCGGTAAGCACTCGCGTGCGCGCCTTGGTTGTCCCAATGACGCCGAAGCCGGTGGCCGGGTTAAAAGCGATCAAGTCATCATATTCGGCTATGCCAAATGCGAACGTCTGTCGGATCACCGCTTGGGCTTGGATCGTCTGCGCCGTGATACCTTTATCCATCATATCGCGGAGCAGCTTCTTGACTGTGGAGCGCTGTATTTCCTCGATTGGGAGACGATGGAGTTTGGCTTTGAGATAGCGCCCATAGGCCCACTCTTCACCGGTGATCGTTCTCTCGCGTTTCTGCTTCTTCTTGGGCTTCCAGTGGCCCTTTCGGCTAGCGTCGATGTACGCCTCGAATAGTTCCCCGAAGCACCGCACAGGGGCGTTCTGGACAGACTGCCGGGTCTTGCGGCGTTCTGAGGCAGGGTCGTCGCCGGTCTTGGCCTTGGCCAGCAGCTTCAGCGCCTCGTCGCGGGCGTCGGCGAGTTTCAGGGCTGGATAGGTGCCAATTGTGAAACGGGGTTGTCGGCCGTTGTCGGTCCGGTAGCGCAACACCCACGTCTTTCGGCCCTGTCCGGAAACGCGTAGAACCAGGCCGCTAATCTTCTGGTCAAATATCTCGATACGCTTGCCAGCGGGCGCAGTCAGCGCCTTGATGAAGTTGTCGGTCAGTGAGGGATTCGCCACGGTTTCAGGTCTCCTTTTAACGTCGCCGCAGCTCGGCTCGCTTTCCCGGCTGGGGCACGTTTGGGGCACACATGGGGCACAGAAACTGCGTAACTGCCCGAGCGCGCCTGAAACGACCTGTAACCTGAAATCCAGGTTTACAAAGGGTCCGACGAACAGGTGAAACAGGAGCGAACAGGCTGAAACACCTGTTTTTATTATTAGGAAACCGCCGCTCTATCCTGCTGAGCTATGGGGTCGGGTCGGGTTTTCTTACCCTCCGCCCTGACATTTGTACAGTTCTGGCGTGAACGCCGTTCGCAGGATCGGTGGGCTATCGCGGAAGAATAGGTGTAAGAATTCTCATCGCCGCATTGCCGTCCAGGTCGCGGAGCGGCAGGAAAAGATGGTGCGTTGCCGGGTCGACCGCAACGGAATGGGCATCCTTGCCAACCATCACATCTCCCAAAGCCATCGGCTTTGCGGCATCGCCGGTGTCGATCACCGACATCATTCCGCTTTCGGATGCAATGTAGAGGCGCTTGATTCCGGGATCGGCGGCCAGCACGTCCGGATCATGACCGATGGGAAGGTCGGCGCTGATCCTGCCGCTGGCCAGATCGACCGCCAGCAATCGATCATTTTCATCGCAAGCGACATAACCGATTGCTGTACTGTCGGCGATACGAAGCCCGTGCGGGTGGCGGCAGCCATCGAGCTTGTATCGGGCGGCGACCTTCAGTGTTGCCGGGTCAACCGCGATCAGTTCGTCGCGGCTTTGCACGGGCGCATATATGCGGCGGCTGATGGTGTCATATTGAACATTGCCCACTTCGCCGCCCGCATCGACCCGCCCGATCAATTTGTCGCTGTCCGCGCCGATCACAGTGAGGCCACCGCCCATTTCGTCGGTAACAAAGATCCTCTTGTCTTTGGGATCGTAGGCAATGCCGTCGGGAAAGACGCCGGCCGGAAGCCGTGCAATTTCCTTCAGCGAGGCGCTGTCCAGAATGGCGACAGCGCCTGAGCCCTTGCTTAGTCCGGTCATCCCCAGCGCCACCGACAAGGACGCTCCCAGCCCGGCGCCCGGCACGCTGGCATAGATTTTCTTCAGTTCCGGCACCATCAGGACGCCGGTCACTTTGGGAAAGCCGCTCAGTTCGGAGATGAGCGTCTGCCTGCGCGTGTCAAATATCAGGAGCTTGCCAGATCCCATCTTTGACACCGCAAGCCGTCCGGTGGAGGGATCGAGGCTTTGATAGTCGAAGCGGCTGGTCTTTGCGCCCAAAGGCATGTCGGCGGCTTTGGTGAAGAGGCCACCAAACTCTGTCGGTGCGGCTGCGGCCTCTACCGCCAGAAGTGCAAAGGTTGCCGCAGCAAGCAGCGTGATAGTTTTGAATGTTCCCATCACCATAATGTCATCTCGCCCGCGCCCTCGACGAATTCTGCCCGATACGTTTCGTATAGCTTCGCCGGTCTGTCCCATCTGATGTTTCCCGTAAATGTGTCGACATAAGCAGCAGCTTTCGCGCCATAGGCCATGTGATAAGAATGCTCATACATGTTCAAAACCAGCACTGGACGGCCTCCGGCAAGGGTCGTGGTATGATCCGCCGCCCAGACGTTGGCTAAGCATCTGTCGCGCGGGGAGTAGGTGAGGGTGACCCAGCCGGAGCCACCGCCTTGTGCTTCACATCCTAGGTCATGATGCACCTCATTGCGTCCCTTTTAGCAGGGCCGCTTAGCGATCTCGTCGGCCAAAATAGGAATACGCGCGTCCATCACCGCCTTGGCATTGGCATAATCGTCGTTCCAGGATGGACTATGCCATTTGCGCGCATGTTCCAGTCCCGGCACCACAGCGGCCTCGTCGAAGGCGATCGTGATGTCCGCATACCTGGTATCAGCCTTGGTAAATTGACGAAGCGGGTCGGCCAGGGGATTGATCCCGGCCTCGCGCAAATGCGCCGCCAACCCCGGCGAAATATCTACGACGGGGTTGATGCCACGGGAATGGACTTCCCAGACCATCCCCCGCGCCTTCGCTTCGCGCCTGAGCAATTCCCGGGCGATGGCGCTTTTCACGCTTCCCATGGGACAGACGAACAATATACGAGGTGTCCAACAGGCTTTTTCCGCCAAAGCGGGCCGTGGCAACGCCAGAGCGGCGAGACCTGTCAGAATATTTCGCCGGGTCCAAGACGATTTCATGCGCGTCTCCTTAACTCCAATTGGGAGAGTTCATTTCGCATGCCAGTATAATCAGCGCTTCTTCAGCGCTATGCGTTAGCCTCCCTTCACCGCCACATGGCCCATCGCCGCCTTCAGGCCGGTGAGCAATTTGGTCAGATCGTCATGTGCCCAGAAATGCATGAAGAACAGGCGCGGCTCATCGGTCAGCATGTGGTTGTGCAGCGCCGTCACTTCGATGCCGTTTTCGCGCAAGGTTCGCAGCACGGGATTGACCTCGGCCGCGGTCAACATGAAGTCGCCCGTGATCGCGGCCTTGCCCCCACCCAACGACTGAAAGTTGATTGCTTCTGACGCACCCATAGGGACGGGAAGCGCCATGCCGCCTTCTTTGACCGGCGCGCTGCGAGCAATGTTGACCTGGTAGACACCCGCCGCATTGGTTCCCTTCGCGCCCAGCGCCGCATCAATTGCAGCGGTATCCAGGTCGATGGTAGGTGGCGGCGCGGCGGTGACGGGCGCGGCGGAGGCCGGGAACGGCATCTTGCTGAGCGCCAGGCTTTCATGGATGGCGGTGGCGAGTTTTACGCCATCGCCCTTGCCATAAATGTGCATGTACATGGTGACCGGGCTGGCGTGGAACAGATGGTTGTGCAGAGCGCTGATCTGGATGCCGTTCTCGATCAACTTCTTCATCACCGGGCCAACCTCGTCCTCAGTCAGCACCAGATCGCCCATCGCCATCGTCTTGTTACCCATTGGCAGGAACGCGACCCAAGCGCCCAACGCCAAGGTCGGTTTCAAGGTGATGCCATCTAAAGTGACGTTGAGGTCGGTGCGTGGAAAGCCCACGCGATAGGCCCCGCCCGCGCCTTCGGTGCCGGACTTGCCCAAGGCATTGGCCACCGCGTTCCAGTCGGCAGCCATTGTAGGGGACGTCGTGGCGAGGGCTGCGGTGAATAGGAGGCTCGGTATTAAATTCGATTTTCGCATTTTTTATCTCCTTGTCTTGCGTTGGCCGAAGTTATTTGCCGCCAGTTTTGGGTAGTACAAAAGCAATGGCTTTGAGAAATTCGGTGCGCTGATCCAATTCCTTTTGCCCGGCGGGATAACCGTTGGACTTCAAGATGAAGGACAGGATGTCCGAATACTGCGCCCGGCTCAGCTTGCCGGGATTATCCTGCGGCATGGTGGTGCGAATGCGCTCGAACAACTCACCCACGGTGAGGCCGGCCCAATTCGAAATGAACTCGCCGCCCACAAGCGCGGGCGCTTCGCCGTTGCCGGTCAGGCCACCGCCATGGCAGGCCGCGCAACTTTGCCCGAAGGCGTCTTGTCCCCGCATGGCCTGAGCTTCGGTATAAATACCATCGAGCACGGAATTGGTGTTTTGGGCCAATGCACCGCCCGCAGCGGCAAAAAGGAGTGCTGCCGGAATAAGAATGATTTTTATACGACCAAGCATCAGACCTCCTGGATTTAGACGCCGATGCGGAAAAAATAAAAACCGATGCCGGTCAGGCAACTTCCCAGCAGCACAGGGATCATCCCGACCTTGAAGCGGAAGATCGCCACCATGGCGGCGAGCATGATTGCCAACGTCGCAAGATTGATCGTGTTCCAGACCGGGATATTGAGGGAAAGGCCCAGAGATCGAATTTCAACGAGCTGGCCAAAAAGAGAATGCAATGCGAACCAGACCGCCAGATTGAGGATCACGCCGACCACTGCGCCGGTGATGGCGGAAAGCGCCGCGCTGAGCGCCTTGTTGTCCATAAGTGCTTCCACATAAGGACCGCCCAGGAAAATCCAGAGGAAAGACGGCACGAAAGTCGCCCACATGGCGATCAGGCCGCCCAGCGTTCCGGCCGCCATGGGCGTCAGGCCGGTCGCGTGGCGATAGGCCGCCATGAAGCCCACAAACTGCACCACGCTGATCAAGGGCCCGGGCGTGGTTTCCGCGAAACCCAGACCGACCAGCATCTCTCCGGGTTTCAACCAGTGATAAAAATCCACGGCCTGCTGTGCCATATAGGCCAGCACCGCATAGGCGCCACCGAACGTGACGACCGCCATCTTGCTGTTGAAAAGCGCGATGGTGGTGAAGATGCTGCCCCGCTGCCCGATCAAAAAAAGCAGGATCAGGGGCGCGAACCAGATCATGCCGCCGATCAAAGCCACTTTGACGAAACGGCGCCATGACGGCCGGATATGGTCCGGTGTCCGGTCCGCCAGCGCCCTGTCGGTCAAGCCGGGTGCATCGACGCTGCTTTTGCCTGCACCATGCGCCGGCGCGAATTCGAACCAGCGCGAGCCGATCCGCAGCCCGGCATACCCGGCGAGCCCCGCTATCAAGATGATCAGGGGGAAAGGCGCACCGAAAGCGAAGATACCGATGAAAGCGAGCGCGGCTATGCCGATATGGGCGGGGCTGCGGAGCGCGCGGCGGCCGATGCGGACTACCGCTTCCAGGACGATGGCGAGCACTGCGGCCTTCAGGCCGAAAAAGACGGCCGAGACCAGGCCGACCTGGCCATACGCCGCATAGATGACACTTAAGATGCCGAGACTGACGACTCCCGGAAGCACAAACAACGTTCCCGAGATGATCCCGCCCCGGGTACGATGCATCAGCCAACCGACATAAACCGCAAGCTGATGCGCTTCAGGTCCGGGCAGCAGCATGCAGTAGTTGAGGGCGTGGAGGAACCGGCTCTCGCTGATCCAATGCTTCTCGACCACCAGGATGCGATGCATGACAGCGATTTGACCCGCCGGGCCGCCGAAGCTGAGCAGCGCGATACGCATCCAAGTCGGAAATGCTTCGGCAAGGGAAGGAAAGCTTCCCGTGCGCTCTTCCGGGGACGCTGCGACGGTATCGCTCGTGGCGGACAAGCAACCTCCTGTCATTGCCGCTCAGCCCACGACCGGCATGCCGACTCTTGATACTATGGTTTCTTACTGTCAATATGAAGATACGGATATATCATGATTTCCAAAATTCGACCTCCCGCACCTGAAGCGCCCGGTTCCGGGTGGCTGTTGCTCGTTCATCAGATGCCCGCCAAGCCTGCCTATCTGCGGGTGAAAATCTGGCGGCGTCTACAGGGCTTGGGCGCGGTCAGCCTCAAGAATTCAGTGTTCGTCCTTCCCGCGACCGAGCAGGCGAAGGAGGATTTTCAGCGGCTTCTCAAAGAGATCGAGCGGCACGGCGGCGACGGGCTGCTCTGTCAAGCCGAGTTTGTCGCGGGCATGCGCAATGATCAGGTGCGTGGTCTGTTCAATGCTGCGCGCGACGCCGACTATGACGCGTTTGCGAAAGACCTGCGGCTGTTTTCACAGACATTGCGCGGCGAAAAAAAGGGGAAACCAAACTTCGGTTCCCCGCTGATTAAATTCCGCCAACGTTTCGCGGACATCAGCCGGATCGACCATTTCGGCGCGCCAGGCCGCCTGCGAGCCGAGGCGTTATTGGTCGGTCTGGAGCACAGTCCTCTGGTCAGGGCCCCGGGTTCCGTGAAATCGGGCGCCATCCATCCAAAGGAATTGACAGGAAAGACGTGGGTGACCCGCCAGGATATCCATGTCGATCGCATCGCTTCGGCCTGGCTGATCAAGCGCTTTATCGATCCGCACGGCACGCTCAAATTTGTGCCCGGCAATGACTACCAGCCCCTCCGGGGTGAATTGCGCTATGATATGCGCGACGGCGAGTTTACGCATGAAGGCGACGATTGCTCGTTCGAGACGCTTTTGAAGCGCACCGGCGTTTCCAATCCCGCGCTCCGCGCCATCGGCGAGATCATTCATGATATCGACCTGAAGGACGGGAAATTTGGGCGACCCGAAACGGCGGGCATTGCCCATGTCATTGCCGGGATCTGCCGCACCCAAGGCGATGACGAAGCCCGCATCGTTCGTGGCAAGGAATTATTCGACGACACCTATGAGCAATTCCGGCGCAGTGGGCGGAAGGGCTGAAACGAGGGTGATCATGAATGGGGCGTCTTTTCGTAACGGGCAGAGGCGTCCTCTAACAATACTGCTGGCGACGATTGCGAGCGCTATCGCTGCAACCGGTGCCCACGCCCAGCGAGCGTCCGAGAACGCGGTCACGCAGGCAGACGACGCCTTCGGCACGGCCATAGGGAATGAAAGGATCGGCATCTATAACGAGGATGACGTGCGAGGCTTCTCACCGATTCAGGCGGGCAATGCGCGGATCGAGGGGCTTTTCTTCGACAAGGTGGGCGACGAAAACGACCGATTGCAGGAATCCTCGCGCATCCGGGTCGGCATCGTCGCGCAAGGTTTCGCCTTTCCCGCGCCCACCGGCATCGTGGATTATGCCTTAAGGACACCGGGCAAAAGCGCCGGCCTCAGTCTGCTCGGGGAAGCAAACAGCTTCGGCTACAACACACTTCAGATCGATGGCTCGGTCCCGGTCACGGACACGCTCAGCGCGGGCGGCGGGATCGGATATAATCGCAACATATCGCCCGGGGGTTCCGACAATTATGAGGGCAATATCGGGGTGCTGGCGCGGTGGCAACCGCTTCCTAATCTGGATTTTCTATCTTTCTGGTCGCGCAAGGACACTTATGCGGCCAAGGATGGTGAAGTCTATGAGCCCGCAGGCGATTTCCTGCCGAATCCGATTCCGCAACACCACTTCTTCGGGCCGTCATGGGCGCGCGGACAGGATTTCAGCATCAATTATGGCGGCATTCTGAATTATTCCTTTTCATCCTGGATGGTGCGACTGGGCATCTTTCGTTCTGAATTGGCCAATCCCAAAAGCAGCTTTCCCCAACTCACCAATCTCAGCGCCAGCGGGCTGGGCGAAATGAAAGTGGATCTGAGCCCGCCTTCCCACCTCGGCTCGACCAGTGGGGAGTTTCGATTGGAGAAAAGCTTTACCGATGGGCCATGGGTCCATCGGCTGATCTTCTCGCTTCGGGACCGGAATTGGAACGGCGCTTATGGCAATGCCATTACTGTCGATGTCGGGCCACAGGCCATCAACCAAGTGATCAACGCGCCCAAACCCGATGTGCGGTTCGCCCCGCCAGTTCATGATCATGTGGACGAAAGCTGGATCGGCTTCGCATATCAGACGGCTTGGGAAAATCGGTTGCAGCTCAGCTTCGGCGTTCAGAAAGTGCGCTATCACAAGCGGGCGATTGTGCCCGACGCGGCACCGACGGCGTTGAACACCACGCCTTGGCTGCTGACCGGCTCTGGAACAGGTTATCTGACGGACATGGTCGCAATCTTCGGCAGCTATACGCAAGGGCTGGAAGAAAACGGTATCGCGCCCAGCAATGCGGCAAACAGCAACCAAGCGTTACCGGCAACGACCACCCGGCAGGTGGATGGCGGTGTGCGTTGGAAGCTGCTGCCCGGCGCCAGCCTGGTGGTGGATGTCTTCGATCTCAAGAAGCTCTATTTCAATCTTGACCCGGTGAATGTCTATCGCGAGCTGGGAAAGCTGGAAAACAGAGGTCTGGAAGTGTCGCTTTCGGGCAATGTTACCGAGCAGCTTGATGTGGTGGCAGGTGCGGTCCTGTCGGAGCCCAGCGTGAGTGGAGATGCCGTGCGGCTGGGGATCGCGGGCGACAAGCCGGTCGGCCTTCGATCGCGTAAGTTCATTTTCGACGCCAATTGGCAGCCCCTCAGCGGCATTTCCTTCGATCTTGGCGTCAACCATTACGGCAGCATGCCCGCGACCCTGGACAGTGTCGTGGTGACGCCCGCTTACACCACAGTCGATTGGGACGCGCGCTACCGGTTCAGGCTTGGCGATCAAACCGCCTCGCTGAAATTCGCGGTCATGAACATGTTTAATGTCCGCGCCTTAAAGGTGCTGGACGCCGATACCTATGCTTTCTTCTCCGGGAGCGGGCGCCGCATCGATCTCAGGCTGATCGTGGATGTGACTTGATTGAAACCTTAGGCGGTGACAACGCCGATCGGATCAGCGCTCGTTTCTCTCCTGGCTCTCATTCTCCGTTTCGTGCTTCACGATTTTTCCGGCCGCCGTAACATGAACCGCTTTTTCCTGGCCTGAACTGTTCTTCGCTTCCAGTTCATATTGCTGAGGGCGGGTGCCGGCGATGATCTTCGCTTCGGTTGGTTCGCTGCCCAGTGCCTGTTTCGCGGCATCCATCGCCGGCTGGGGTACCGACGACAGTGCGACGGTTTTTTCTCGTGAATCTTCTTTCGCGCTTTGTGCCAGGAGCGGGCCGGCGAGCACAAATATCGCGCTGATCGCCAATGGAGCTATTAGGATCTTTTTCATGGGACTCTCCTTCTCGTCACGCCGATGCGGACGATCTTCATCCCCTTGAAACACAACTCGCTGCCGCCATGAACGGTCCCGGCTTATGCGCTGCCACGGGATCACGTTTCTTGCTGGACGGAACCGATAGCAGAGCTTTCTTTCCAGCCCTCAGAATTGCATCCGCAGTTCCATGTGCGGTTCGCATCCGGTTCCAACAGGGAACTCGCATCTGTACGGACGCACCAGGCAGAAATGGCACATCGTCTCTCATTCGAAAACAATTCACGGTTCCGTTGGAACGCCATGCGCGTCGGCGAGTTGTGGACGCAAGCAGGCATTGTTAAAGGTGCGTTAACCAAGAAAATCGAGAGGTTCCGCCATGCGCAAGATGCTCGTCGCCACAACGGCTATCGCTGCTCTCACCGTGTTTGCGCCCCCCCTCTCGGCCGCGACCTTGATGACAACCACGGGCGCGCCCTTGAGCGAAGTCCTCAAGACCAACTCGGGCGTGGACGGCACATCGGTGACCTTCTTCAGCACCCCGTCCAACTTCGCGGTCGACTATTCGAGCAGCGCTGTGCTGCACCCCAGTTCCTCGGGCGGTTTTGCCTTTGTGGAAGGGGCGACCAGCAGCGGCTTCAGCAATCTCACCATCACGCCGCAGACGGTGGATTTCTCGGCTTTCAAGTTTAATCTCCACCTGCCGGCCGCGACGGGGCCCTCGATACCGAACGGCTATCACACCGCGTTCAACTTCGACGCCCAAGTATTCTTCGCCGGTGGCGGATCCCAGACGTTTGATGATGTCAATCTCGGAAATGGCAACGGAGAGAACCGCTTCCTCATCACAGCGGGTGCGGGCCAACAGATCGATAAGATCGTGTTCTCGGACCTGGTCGGCGTATCCACCAGGAACAACGATCCCACGCTGACCAATGATTTCAATTTCGAGTCGCTGCGTCAGGTTTCCTTCAACGCGGTGCCGGAGCCTTCCACCTGGGTCATGTTCATCCTGGGGTTCGGCTTTATCGGCGGCATGCTGCGCCTGCGCGGACGCAAGTCTATGGCCGTCTAGCCTTCCGGCCGAGGGATGATTTGCCGACATGGGGTCTCCCGGCGGGGATATCCCATGTTGCTGCCTCGCCGGCCGATCACACAAACAGCGCCGCCCGTGCTTTCTCGTCAATGCTGATCCAGCGGCTGCGGTGCTTGTCCATCGCGTTCGCCGCCCAGCCTTTGACATAGGGCCGCACCAGATTGCCGCTGACCCAGAAGTAGAGGGGCAGCGCGGCTTGATCCTCGAGCAGGATTTTCTCGGCCTCGGCAAGTTTGTGGCCACGGCTTTGAATGTCGATCTCGTTCTGGGCTTCGCTCAGTTTTTTGTCGAAGTCCGGATTGCTGTAGACACCCCAATTGTTGCCGCTTCCGCTAATGAAGATATCCAGGAAGTTGGAGGCATCGTCGAAATCGGCTTGCCAGCCCGGCTGGCAGATTTCGAAATCATGCTCCTGGATCTGTTTGTAGAAAATCTGCGCATCGGTGGGCACGATGGAAATATCCACATAGATCAGTGCGAACATCTGCTGCAGGGCGGCCGCGACGGATCGTTGGGACCCCGCCGCGGTGGAGCGGATCATAAAGGTGGTGCGAAGCCGGTTATTGGGCCCAAAGCCCGCTTCGCGCATCAGGCGCTGCGCCGTGGCGGTGCGCTGCGGATAGGGCATGCTCTTGAAATCGAAGGCATTGCCGCCGGGGAAGTTGGCGGTTCCGGGCGGCACGATATTGTAGGCGGGGACATACCCCACCGGCACGATTTTGTCCGTGATGGCTTCGCGGTTGATGGCAAGGTTGAGCGCCTGGCGCACCCTTGTGTCATCGAACGGCTTTTTGGTCCGGTTGACTTGGATCATGTCCATGATGAGCTGCGGCACGGGCGCCAGCAGTTCGGGCATGTTCTTCTTGATCCAGCCGAATTCGTTGTTGTTCAACCGGTCCTGGGTGTCGAGTTCGCCGGCACGCATGCGCCGCAACGCTGCGCTGTAATCGTCCGTCGGGTAAAAGACGATCCGTTCCAGCTTCACATTGCCGGCATCCCAGAAACGTGGATTCTTGACCACGGTCAGATGATCGTTGGGCACCCAGTCCTTCAACAGAAAAGCACCGTTGCCGACATAGGTGCCGGGCTTGGTCCAATCCTTGCCTTTTACCTCCACCACATGACGCGGCACCGGCATCATGGATGTGTGCGTGAGCATTTCCAGCAGATAAGGCGCGGGATGTTCGAGATGGACTTCCAGGGTCCGGGCATCCAGCGCATTGACACCCAATGCGGTTCCTGGCATCCGCCCAGCATTCACCGCGACAGCGTTCTTTATGACGTAGAGGAAATAGGCGTAAGACGCTGCCAGCTTGGGGTCGAGGACGCGGCGCCAGGAAAAGACGAAATCATCCGCGGTCAAGGGAACGCCATCGGACCATGTCGCGTCGCGAAGCTTGAACGTCCAAGTCAAGCCATCGGGCGAGGCTTGCCAGCTTTCCGCCATGCCGGGAATCGGGCGGGCATCGGCGTTTTCGGTGGTCAGGCCCATGATCAGGTCGCCCACGATGGGGTCTTCCCACGCGGCATCGACCATCTGCGGATCGATGGTGAAAGGTTCGGCGACATTGCCGCGATGGAGGGTTCCAGCCTGAGGTGGAATGCGCGCTTCCTTGCCCCGCGACGCCAGAAAGCCGCCGCCTAGAATCAGGGCGGCGCCGCCCCCCAGCGCCAGCCTTCTGGTCCAATTTTTCCGTCTCGCCATCTGCGCAGCCTTTGCGGGCGTTTCGCCGGCGTCACCATAGCATTGGCCGCGGAAATTCCATTATATTCACCGCCTGGAACTGCACCTTTCCTGGGGGGCCGATGCGGCTGCGCCTGTTTTCTCTCGCTGTGATTTTATCGGGTTTTGCCAGCGCTCCGGCCCATGCCGCTTCCGATCCCATCCGGGACGATGTGATGCTCAATCTGCAGCGCTGTTCGGGCATCGCGGACAATCGCACCTGGCTCAATTGCTTCTATGGCGCGGCGCAGCCGATGCGTGCGCAGCTGGGCTTGCCGCCGGCGCCCGAGGCACAGGTCAATCTGGCCAAGAATACCCCGATGACACCGCCGCCGATGAAGCAGGAAAGCGACAGCGGGTGGCTGGGAATTGGCAATATTTTTGGGTCCTCCGGCAACGATGACAGCAACATGGCGGGGGCGATGCGGCTCTCGGCCTTCACCTTCGGCAAAGACGGCTTGTTCACGGTTACTCTGGCGGACGGCCAAGTGTGGAAGCAATCGCCCTATGACGATCTGCGCGCCCATTGGAACGATCCGCCGGCCAGCTATTCGGTGGTGGTGAGCGCCGACATGCTGGGCAGTCACACCCTGCGGGTGAAGGGCGACAAGAACTACCGGGTGATACGCGTCAAGTAAGTGGCGCCTGAACCGGATCGTGCTCGGCCACAAAATGGCCGGTCGAGACTTCGAGCAATTGCGGCCGGTATTGCTCCGCCTGCGGATCATCGATACGCCGGGACTTCAGGAACGCCAACGGGGCGCGGCTGTCCAGCGGCGAGGGCAGATCGCCTGTCAGCAAGGTGCGCTTGCGGGCCCGTTCCCGCCTGGGGTCGGGTGCCGGCACGGCTGACAGCAAGGCCCGGGTGTAAGGATGGCGGGGATCGCGATAAAGATCGTCCGCCGCCGCCATCTCCACCACCCGACCCAGATACAGCACCATCACCCGATGCGAGAGCTGGCGAACCACCGACAGATCGTGGCTGATGAAGATCATCGCCATGCCGGTTTCCGCCTGCAGCGATTTGATCAGCGCCACGATTTGCGCCTGGATGGAAACGTCCAGCGCACTCACCGCTTCGTCGCACACCACCATTTTGGGCTCGACGATCATGGCGCGGGCAATGCCCACGCGCTGGTTCTGTCCGCCGGACAATTCATGGGGATAGCGATTGATCCAGGAGGGATCCAGGCCGACCTTCTGCATGATCGCGGCCACGCGGGCGCGGATTTGCGCCCGCGTCAGCCCGGGCTGAAGCGCGCGCAATGGCTCGGCGATGGAAACGCCCACAGGCATGCGCGGGTCGAGACTTGCCAAGGGATCCTGAAAGACGATCTGGAAATCCTTGCGGGCGCGGCGGATGGCGCCCTGTTTCTCCGTCGTCAGGTCGTGGCCCAGCCAGACCACCTGGCCGCTGTTGGAGGGGATCAACTGCAGCACAGCCCGGGCCAGAGTGGATTTCCCGCAGCCGCTTTCGCCCACAACGCCCAAGGTTTCGCCGGCCCGCAAAGTGAAGGAAATTCCGTCCACCGCGCGCAGCATGCGCGGCGGCGCGAAAAAGCCTTCGCCCTTCACGGGGAAGGTGACCTTCACGTCTTCGACATTCAGCAGGACTTTTTCAGATGCCGCGGCGATGGCCGGCTCCTGGTCGAGGCGGGGCATCGATCCCAGCAGCATCCGGGTATAATCGTGGCGTGAGGCATAGAAAATCTCGTCGACATCGCCGCGCTCCACCACTTCGCCATACCGCATCACCTGAACCTGATCGGCGCTACCCGCGATCACGCCCATGTCGTGGCTGATCAGCGCCATCGCGGTCTTCTTGTCGGTCTTGAGTGCGCGCAGGATTTCCAAAATCTGCGCCTGTACCGTCACATCCAGGGCGGTGGTGGGCTCGTCGGCGATCACCAGATCGGGCCCGGTGATGGTGGCCATCGCGATCATCACCCGCTGGCGCATGCCGCCGGACAATTCATGGGGATATTGTTTCATCCGTCGCGCGGCTTCCGGGATGCGGACATATTCCAGAATTTCCCGGATCCGCCGCCCGGCCTCTTCCCGGGGTATTTTTTGATGAAGGGTGAGGGCCTCCAGAATCTGCGCGCCGATCGTCATGTGCGGGGTCAAGGAGGTGAGGGGGTCCTGGAAGATCATGGTGATCTTGGAGCCGCGATATTGATTCAGTTCCGGTGGCTCCAATCCCAGCAATTCCTGGCCGCGGTAACGCACGCTGCCGCTGGCCCGGCCATTGGCCGCCAGGAGCCCCATCGCGGCGAGAAAAAGCTGGCTCTTGCCCGAACCGCTTTCGCCCACCACGCCCAGGCAAGTGCCTTCGGCGATATCAAGGCTCACTTTCTTCACCGCGTGAATGTCGCCGTCCGGGGTGGCGAAATGCACGTCGAGATCGCGGATTTCCAGGAGCGCGGCCATCAGTGATCCTTCGGATCCAGCGCGTCGCGCAGGCCGTCGCCGATGAAGTTGAAACTGAACAAAGTCACCGCCATCAACAGGGCAGGAAAGACCAGCATCCAGGGCGCCGATTCCATGGTGTTGGCGCCATCGGCAATCAGCACCCCCCAGCTGGTCAAGGGCTCTTGGATGCCCAATCCCAGGAAGGACAGAAAGCTTTCGATCAGGATCACGTCCGGCACGGTCAAAGTGACATAGACCACCACCGGTCCCACCACATTGGGAATGATGTGCCGTGTGATGATGCCGAAGGGTGACACACCCGCGGCTCGGGCGGCTTCGATATATTCCTTCTGCTTGGCCGAAAGCGTCTGGCCGCGCACGATGCGGGCCATGGTGAGCCAGACCACGGCGCCGATGGCGACGAACATCAGATAGAAATTGCGATCGAACATCACCATCAGGATGATGACGAAGAAGATGAAGGGCAGGGAATAAAGGATGTCCACCACCCGCATCATCAGTGCATCCACTCGCCCGCCCCAATAACCGGCGGTGGCGCCATACAGAACGCCGATCATCAGCGACACCAAAGTGGCGACGAAGCCCACCGCCAGCGACACGCGCGCGCCATACAGGACGCGCACGAACAGGTCGCGGCCTACCGCGTCGGTGCCGAACCAGTGACCGGGCCCCGCCTTGCAGGCTGCCTCGAATGGCCACCAGTCCGGCGCGCAGGTCACCACGCTGTAATCGATCCCGTCATAGGCAAAGCGCGAAACGAACGGCGCGAAGAGTGCGAGTAGCGCCACGATGCCCAGGACGGTCATCCCGGTGACGGCGGCTTTGTTGCGGAAAAGGCGTGCCCTGGCATCTGCCCACAGGCTGCGTCCGGCAAAGGCACGTTCCAGCGTCTCCCCCTTGCGGGCCGCAATCGGGGTCATGACAGCCGAACCCTGGGATCGAGCAGGCCGTAGATCATATCGGCGATGAAATTCAGAAGGACGATCAGCGCCGCGTAACAGATCACCACCCCCATCACCAGCGTATAGTCCCGGTTCAACGCGGCCTGTATGAAGTAGCGCCCGATCCCGGGAACGCCGAAAATCTCTTCTACTATCAGCGAGCCGGTGAGAATGCCCGCGACCGCCGGACCCAGATAACTCACCAGCGGCAGAAGCGCGGCGCGCAAGGCGTGGCGCAGTACTACGGCGTTGGCCGAAAGCCCTTTGGCTTTGGCCGTGCGGATATAGTTGGAGCGCAAGATTTCGATCATGCTGCCCCGCGTCAGTCGCGCAATAATGGCGATCTGCGGCAGCGACAGCACCGCCACCGGCAGGATCAGGTTACGCCAAGCGCCGCCGTTCCAGCCGCCCACCGGCAGATTGAATTCCAGGCCGAAAATATGCACGCCGTAAACGCCGAACAGCAGAGTGAGGATCGGCGCAGTGACGAAGGTGGGTATCGTGATGCCGAACATCGCCACGGTCATCACCGAATAGTCTTGCCACTGATTTTGCCGGAGCGCCGCCCCTATCCCAAGGCTCACACCCAAGCTGGTCGCCAGCGCCATTGCCAGAAGGCCCAACCGCATGCTGACGGGCAGGCCAATGCCGATCAGCTGCGCGACGGTGAAATCCTTGTTCTTGAAAGAGGGACCCAGATCGCCTTGCGCCAGCCGCTCCAGATAGAGGCCATATTGGACCAGCAGCGGCTTGTCGAGATTGTAGGCGGCCTTGACGTTGCGCTCGATCTCCGGCGGCAGCTTGCGGGCGGAATCGAAGGGCCCGCCGGGCGCAGCGCGCATCATGAAGAAGGCCACCGTGACGATGATGAAGAGGGTGGGCAACGCGCCGAGAAAGCGTTTAAGGGCGTAGCCGATCATCGGGGCCGGTGCATGATATCCCGTCCATTCAGGGCACCGGACCAGGGTCTGTCAATCAATGTCTGCCGGCTGGGTGAGTCTGTCAGATGGGTAATGTCTGTCAGTTGGACGCGGCGGCGGCCCATGCCGCAAAACGGGCTTCCAGCGGCGCGCCATGCGCCAGCCACCAGGCATCGTCTACCGCGAAGGCTGTCGCGAAATTGGCGGGAGCCGTCGGCAGGAATGGGCGCATCGCGACATGGAATTCCGGATTATCGCCCACCAAAGGCAATGCCGAGCGCCGGGCCGGTCCATAGGCGATGCGATTGGCCATGCGGGCCAGGGGACGGGCACTGGTGGCATAGCGGATGAATTCCATCGCCATGCCTTTCCTGGGATTGCCCTTGGGCACACCGAAAACGTCGAATTCGTAAAGCTGGCGGTCCCAGATCACGCCCGGCATATCGGCGCGGGCATCGAAAATATCGGCGTTCAGCACGGTGGAAAATACGGCCTGGCCGCTGCGGATCAGCTTGGCCGGTTCGCCGGCGGCCTGCCACCAGATCAGTCCTGGCTTCAGCGTGCCCAGCTTCTGGAACGCGCGGGCTACGCCCGCTTCGGTTTCGAGCGTCTTATAGATATCTTGCGGCGCCACGCCGTCGGCCAGCAGCGCCAATTCCAGATTGAGTTTGGCACCCTGCTTCAACGCCCGGGGACCGGGAAAGCGGTTGACATCGAAAAAGTCGGCGGCGGTGGCAGGCTCGCCGCCCGTGAATTTGCCTTTGGCGAACAGAATCGCCTGGGAGTAAGCGACGCTGGCCACCCAACATTCGCCCAGCGACCCGTTCACAAAGTCGTGGGCCGCGGGTGCGCCGTCGATCCCTGCCGGCAGGCCGGCGGCATCCAATTTTTCCAACAGGCCCATGCGGCAGGCTTCAATGGCCTTGGGCAGCTCAAAGTCGATGACATCGCCCTTGTATGTATGGCTGGCGATGGCATGGGAAAGTTCCGCCAAGTCGCCTTCCCACTCATTGGCATGCATGTTGACGCGGGCGACGTCCCGGTAGGGTTCGATCAAGGCGGCGCGCTGGGCGTGACCATAGGGCCCGGGCCAGGTGGTGACGGTAAGCACCGGGAGGGGGCGGGTGACCCAATAGAGCGCCAGCGCTCCGATCAAAGCGGCCAGAAGCGTAATTCCCAAGATAAAGCGCCGCATCAAGGATTCCCAACAAGACCTTCAAGACGATACATTTTTTCCGTCCACCACCAAACATGGCAAGCGCCGTCACCTGCCCGCCCGCCGCCGCACGAATATCCGCCGCCAAAGGACTATTCCGGCTTGCTTTTGCGGGGCCTCGCCCATAGCTTCCGGCCGCTCGCGGCAAGGTCCGCGCCTGTGCAGTTGTAGCTCAGTTGGTTAGAGCGCCGGATTGTGGATCCGGAGGTCGGTGGTTCGAACCCACCCAACTGTACCATCCCTTTTTTCCCTTTACGGTAACCTTGAGCCGCTGCTGGCCGAACATATCGGAAGCAGGTTTTCAGCCGTGTCGATAAGCTAGAGCCAACCATCAGGGAGAGTTT
>Ga0105240_10004763_pt1 | contig 20486 bp, 22 predicted proteins | sample KBSC54metaG_FD_80426 | JGI IMG/M metagenome (GOLD analysis project Ga0105240, IMG submission 80426) | Corn rhizosphere microbial communities from Kellogg Biological Station, Michigan, USA - KBS C5-4 metaG | ecosystem: Host-associated > Plants > Roots > Rhizosphere > Soil | place: Michigan, USA... | reverse complement strand
TGTACGGCATATGGTGCGCTATTTCTGTGATTACCCCTGCGAACGTCACGCCATTGAATCCATCGAGCACAGTTCAGGTAATGATCCAGAGATTGCACTCTCAAATGCAAGCTGGACGCGCCGCGTTACGAAATCAATCATTGAGAGCGGCTGGATCGCGGCTGAGGACTCAAGTTTCGATATGCCCTTTGAAATCAACAACCTTAGAATTCGAGTAGCCGCAGAGTGTCGCTTGATGGGTTACCCCAATGTTGGCGCAGAAGATGTGATGGGCGAGTTCCATCAGATGAATTGCATCAAAATTGTTCAAATTAAAGGCAAGCGCATGATGCAATTTAAGAATCGTTGGGGCGATATCATCGACCTATTCAAGCAGGCCACCGGGCTGGAGGTCGACCCGTACCGCGATGTAATGCCTTCCGATAGGGGCGAAAACACGTGTGACCCCGCGAAGCCGGAATCCCGAATAGGCGGTCGTGCCATTCTGACTGATAGGTTCTGACTGTTCCTACCACTTGACAGCCCGTCGAGGCTGTGATAAAGTAAAGTTACTGGATAGCAAGACGATCCCGTCAACTGCCAGAAAAGGAGACTAAAATGCGTTCCACTTATTCCCTCTCGTTCCTCGCTGGCGCTCTGATGGCGGCTGCGACCGAAGGTGCCGCTGCTGGCGGCGAAGCCGTTAAGAAGTCGATCGTTCCGGCGAAGTACTCGGGCCGCTACAAGACCGGTGGCGAGGGTCCGACCGCGAAGTTCATCAAGGAACAATGCGGCTACCCGACCGACATGGACAAGTTCATCGAACTCGTGAAGGCCAATGGCATCAACGTCGCCGAGGGCAAGAACAAGGAACTGGTCGACGCGCTCGCCGCCAACGCTCACGGCGCGAAGGGCCGCACCCGAATGACGCTCGGCAATCAGCTGATCGCGATCGCTCGGAAGGGTGCCGGCTTGAAGGGCCTGGACGGCCAGACCTACGACGTCAAGGAAGCGAAGCCCGCTCCGACCGGTGCTGCCAAGGCGGCGCAGGAAGCGGCTGGCGAAGTCGCCGGGGAGAAGACTGAGGCGCCGAACACTGCTGCTGGCGAAGTCGCCGGGGAGGGCGAGCAGAAGTTCTAATCCGCTACTGAGTCCTCTCCGGTAGCGAGTAGATTGCGCCCCGCTGCAGTGATGCACCGGGGCGCAATTGTATTTAATGTAGTATCGGGCTTTAGGGCGCGGCGAAGCTGGCGAGGCTCGAACCAAGCAAGTGGTTCACGCGCTGCGCCAGATAGATGACGCCGTCCGGCGACGAGGGATGGAACGTATCGGAGCCGCCTGCGTTGCCGATCATGATATCTGAGTTACCGTTGCCTAGCGGTGCTGATTTCGACGCGTTGCCGGTGAACCAGTTGTGGGCCACGCTGTCGATGAACCGCATATTCGATCGACCGCACGCCGCCTTGATGCCATTCCGTACGATATCAAGGTCCGAACCGGGAGCGGCAGTCGTTTTCGCCCACGGCCCGATGACGGTGATTAACGCATTCGGCACGATCGCCTGCAACGCATCAAAGTAATCGTTCACCTTCTGCGTCATGTTGGCTTGGTTGACGTAGATTGCCTGCTGCGTATCGTTGACGCCGAGCGCGACCGTCACCTTGTGCGGCATAAAGTTCTGGACGTCGATCAAGCGTTGGATCGCGTTGTATCGGGTGCCGGAAGCAGTTGAAATATAGCCGGTAGCACCAGACGAGCTGACCAGTGTGTTGCGAATGCCGCTGATGTTCGCGAGGATACCCGCAAACCCCGGCTGCAGATCGGTAGTCAGAACGTTGGGGTCATCGCCGTAGCTATCCGTGATGACCATGTGACGAATGTTATCGTCAAAGCCATCGCTCTTGAATACGGTCGAAATTTTGTCGGTCCGAACACCCATGAAATATACGTTCGGATCGCACTCCAACTCGTAGAGACGCAGCTTGCGAACGCCGGTCCAATCGATGGGGATGTAGATTTCACCGTTGGTACCAAACGACGGGCTATTACGCCCCTTGGTGCCCGTCGCCGCGTACTGCCCGTCGACCTTGATGCGGTAGCCGCCCGAAGAATACTTGGTCAGGATTTCGAGCTTAGGCGCGTCCGACCAGAAAGCGACGAGGGGACAAGAGCCGCCGTTGGGCGCGTTGATCGTTCCCGTTTCCGCCGACAACGTAGCGCCGAGTGGCACCATGAAGTTACTATTCGGAAAGCCGCTGCCGAGTGCCCATTTCGCCCGCAGCAACGTGAAAGTGTAAGGAATGATCGTCGGATCAGTGAAAACGTCGCGGGTGGTTCCGGTTGCGATCGACGTAGCCGTCGTTGCTGCGCCGACCGTAGGTGCGCCGGAAGGCATTAAGATGGGCAGCGAACCCTTCGACAGGGCATTGATGATTCGAGCGAGAATGCCGCCCGGATTCGAATTGTCCCCGACGATTGTGACGCGCGAATAGATCGCAATAAACGTTTGGCCGGGGATATCCGCCCCGGTATTGTTCGTAACGGCAATACCGTCGCTAGCGAGGGCGAAAATGAGGCCGCTGCCCGAATTGTACCGAACGCCGTTGATAACAGCGTAGAACCCCGCCACCGAACTGTTATAGCTCGACTGCGAATAGCCGGTCGGATACGGGACCTTGAACGATTTGCCGTTCGGGATTGCGATGTTGGTGTAGAACGATAGAGATTGCGTGCTCATGGTTGCTCCTTATCCGCAACGATACCAACACTGATCCGCCACGATGGGCAGGAATTTTGCGAATTTGAACGTTACCGCGACTAGTGACGCTTGGCCGTCAATAGTCCACCCCGTTTGGGGAGTAATAGTCGCAGTCGCGATCGTGTTCATCGCTGATATCGTGACAGGAATTTGATCGACAGGATTGGCCGGAAGCTTGATGCCCCCGGCCAAGAAGGTGATGCCGTTCTTAATCGCGTAATAACGCGTGTTGTCGGGCACCTGAACGTTGAAGCCAGTAACTGCTCCGACAAGAGCGTTAATGTCCGTTGGCCCGGCATCCATCACTACGCCGGGGGATACCCATTTAAGCGCATTGCCCGCGCGGGGATTCCCCAAATATACAATACCGCTGTAGTCAGCCATTTTCGGCCCCTTAAGCGTAAAGAACAGTTAACCCAAGAATATCACCTGCCGTAATAGCAGTGTTGTCGGCCAGTGCTTGGTTCGCTGTTAAAGCGTACCCGATGCCAGTTGAAAACGCAGCACCAAATGCGCCCATATCGATATCAAACGGCTGCGACGCAAGTAGTTCGATCGATAATACTGGGGTGTCGGTGCCGGGGACAGGCGCAGTAGCTTTGTTAAACAGTTTTAACCATCGTGTCGTAGCGATGGTGTTTCGTCCTTTGAGACGAATAACGCGCCCTGCTGACGATTTTACCAACGCCGCGTTGACGCTTGCTGCCGACGAAAGAAGCTGGACGTAAGATGCCCCGCCTGAACCGTCGTTGCGAAGACCGACGTTGCCTATCAGAACAGTAGAAGTCGTAGGTGTCGTGGTAACAGCACCAGAAGCAATCACGATTTCTTTTTGACCAAGTCCTGATCCAAGACTGACAGAGCCGGTAGTCGTACCGGTAGTCCAACCAGTCTGTCGCAAGCGCCATTGCGCAGCGCCCGCAATATCGTATGCGACTACGTTCGCGCCTTGCGCGGCAAGGAAACCGGTTGCGGCGATTGCGCCGTTATTGTTAACTGAGAAACCCCGAATGGCCGTCCAGTTGGCAGGGTTCGCCGCTGGCGACGCGGTTATCTCAAAAATCAGCGTGACAGTTGACGCATAATTGTCGATTTGCACCAGCGCTGCTTCCGCGTCGCCGACTACGCCCTGCGCTAAGACGCCGTTAGCGCCGCCTGCAGCGCCCGGAATGGTAGGAGTCGGGTTGGTCGGAACACCGTAGGCCGGACTCGCGAATTGAACCGGCAGCGGGTTATTTAATGATACTTCTTGCGCGAGATTGGCGGCGTCGCGCCAACGTGCTAGCATGCCCATTTGTTGCCCTCCATGGGTGGGGAAGCGTGCAGTATAGCACGCGCGCGGGCGGAAGTCAAGGGAACGGGAAGCACCCCACTTGACACGGCTAGCGGGCTGTGGTAAAGTAAGTTTCATTTGCTACGGGTCCTGATCTTTTATCTTGCTGTCTAAAGTGTTTGCACGATGGACGGACGTCGTGATACTAGGTCTAAGTGCAAGTTGATGGGAGTTCCCGTTACCCCACCAAGTCAAAGGCGATGTTACAAGACGCGGTTTAGAGGACACCAGAAGCGCCCAACCCTCTCTTTGAAGCCCCGCATCCCGTTGTGGGGCTTCATTGTATTCAAGTATACCTTGACACGCACTGTCGGGCGTGATAGAGTGGTAGCACGGTCAATCGCTGACCGGGTTTGATATCAACGGAGTTCGATGAAAATGGATATGATACCACGCGATGCAGCGCTCATCGCCGAGGCCAACAGCCTCTGTAAGCGCCTTGGGGAGATCGGCAGCCAGCTCAAAGAGAGCGCTCGTCAATACAACGATCACGTTCCCCTCATCCATTTCTTCTACGGCGTCGGCACCGTGTACGACACGCTATCCGACTACAAGAAATCCTTCAACGATGTTTACGACAATCTCAGCCGCGATACGGTACCCGAAGCGCTGCGCGAGCAGGGTGTCAAGAGCGTCACGTTGGATTTCGGCGCGCTCGGCAAGAAGCGCGCAACGATCAGCCAGCGCTATTCGTGTTCGATCGTCGACAAGGCTAAGGGCTTCCAATGGCTGCGCGACAACGACTACGGCGCGCTGATCACAGAGACGGTCAATTCGTCGACGCTAAGTGGGTTCGCCAAGGACTTGATCGTCGAGCAGAACCGCGAGCTGCCCCCCGACATTTTCAAGGTTAGCACGAGCAGCTTCACGTCGATCACGGCGGCGAAGTAACATGCCTATCCTGACAATCGACGTGCCAGAGGGCTATGTTGCGGAAGTGCGCATCACTCCAATACCCCCTCTCGTCGAAGTCCAACCCGCCCCCGATTTAGCCTCGTTCCACGAGCCGGGTACCAATTGGCAGTGCGATCTGTGCAAACGAACTGTAATCCAAGGCGTAACCAAGCCTTGCGGTCGCTACTTCAATTGCCCCGTTGCGCCATTTTAGGAGTTCAGTGATGAACAAAGTAGTCGTAACCAGCGGGCTAGAGAGCCTGCGCCATCAGTCCATTAGCGACAAAACGGAGAAAGCAATGACGACAGCAATGGAAAAGGCCGAAAACGGCAGCATGCTCCCCGCGCATCTGCAGGGCGGCAAGAAGGCCAGCCTCGGCAACGTGGATTCATCCGACCTGATCATGCCGCGCGTCAAGCTGCTGCAATCGACGTCGCCGGAACTCGACACGTTCGAGAAAGCGAAGAAGGGCGCATTCTGGCACACGATGGCGGACGAAACTCTCGGCACCACGATCAAGTTTGTTCCGATCGTAATCCGCAAGTCGGCTGTTCTGTGGGCACCGCGCGGCGACGATCGCGGCATCCTCGCCCGCTCGATGGACTGCAAGACGTGGGATACGCTCGACGAGTTCGTCGTCAAGCCGAAGAAAGCGGGCGGCAAATCTGTCACGTGGTCGACCAAGCCGGGCAACGGCTCCGTGAAGGAATCCGGCCTGTTGGAGTTTGGTTCGGAAATCCCCGACGACAAGAACTCGGCCCCTGCGGCGGCGCTCCAGTACAACATGCTGTTCTGGTTCCCCGACTTCCAGGATTATTCGCCCGCAGTCGTGCTCAATACTCGATCGCAGGTGAAGAAGGCCAAGGGTCTGATCAGCCGGATCGAGATGAAGCCGGTCGATCATTTCCTCCAGATGTACGAAATGAGCGTCATCAAGGAGTCCAACGACGCGGGTGAGGAGTTCTTCAACTACTCCTACATCGCGGCGGGATACGTCGACGCCGAGCAGGCGGAGATTACCAAGATGCTCCACGATCGGTTCGGCGGCGCTGATTTCCGCGCCAACGACGAGGATGATTCGGATAGCGATGCCAAGGGCCACAAGGGGCCGGGCAGCAGCGAGGGTGTCGGATCGGCGAATTTCTGAGAAGAAGTCGATCCACTTGCGGGGCGCGCGTAGAGTCGCGTCCCGCTCATCATTCCGGAGTGACGCATGCCCGATCCATCACTAGCGCTGCGGCTGGTCCGCACGGCCCCTGTAATAGCTTACGACACGGAAACGACCGGCCTCGATTACAGTTCAGTCGTTTGCGGGTACGTAATCACGGATCGCGACAACAGCTTATACATCCCGGTGCGGCATGAGCCGGGCGGCAACATAGTCGACGTGGAGGATTTCGAGCATGAGTTGGCTCAAGCATTTAAAGACAGAGCTAGGGCCGGTCTGCGTACTGTGGGTCATAGCTTACACTTCGATATGCGTATGTCTCGTCGTCACGGTGTCCAGCTTTTCGGCCCACTCGAAGACACCGAGATCAACGAGGGATTGTTACAAGACGACGCACGCGTCTTCAATCTCGAAGATTCTTGCGTCCGACGCGGAGTAACGCCGAAAAAAGGGACCGAACTATACGCCGAACTCGCCCGGCGCTTCGGTGGATTACCGACCCGCGAGTCGATGAAGCATTACTGGCGGCTTGAGGGCGACAACGCCCTCGCCGTGGATTACGCGACAGGCGACGGCGTATCAACGCTAGCGCTTTGGGAAGCACAGCAACCCCTGCTTGATGAGCGACCCTTTGACAAGGACGATCTGCGCCAAGTGTGGAAGCTTGAATGTGATCTGATCCCCTATGTCGATAGAATCAATGCCAAGGGGGTGAAAGTCAGTCAAGAAAATTACGAACGCGTCAAAGCGGGTATAGACGAGCAGATCGCGCTGGCCAAAACCAAGCTGCCGCCCGGCTTTAATGTTCGTTCACCCGGCGAAATTCAGAAGTTATACGAAGCGAACGGTATATCTGACTTCGCCAAGACGCCAGCGGGCAAACCGTCCTTCACCGAGAAGTGGCTCGAACAAAATGAGATCGGAAATCTTATACTCGCCGTCCGACGACTTGAGAAAGCGGATAGCAGCTTCATGGTTCCCCTCGTACAAACAAACAATGTCGGCGGGCGCGTCCATCCCATTCTTCACCAGTCTAAGAATGACGACTCAGGTGCGGTTGGAGGACGGTTTTCCTGCTCTGAGCCAAATTTGCAGGCTTTCCCTAAGAGAAATAAAGTCATCGGAAAACTGGTACGACAGCTCATTGTTCCTGATTTTGGTCATATCTACGACGCCGACTTTGGCCAGCAGGAGCCGCGCCTTTTCGCCCATTACTCCGAGGACAAAAAACTCATCGAGGGGTACAGCCAGATGCCCCCTGTTGACCTCCACGATTTGGCAATCGAGATTACCGGACGTGACCGCGATGGAGCCAAAAGACTGGGCATGGGCATTCTCACAATGTTGGGAGAAAAATCGCTCGCGGGGCACATGGGGTACTCTCTCGCCGAAGCTAAAGCAGACAAGCAGCGATACCTTGGGGGTTTCCCTAAAATTCGAGATTTTCAACAGCTTGCTATGCGAGTCGCGAAGCATCGAGGCCTTATTCGTACCCTTCTGGGCCGAATTGCTCACGTTGACTTTGACTTCGCGTATAAGGCGGTATCGCGCATTATTCAGGGCGGTGGAGCAGACATTTCCAAAACTGTCCTTCTCCGAATTTGTCAATTCGCCGAGACTTGCCCGCAGCCCATCGATATTTTGATGACTGTTCATGACAGTTTCATGTTTCAGTGTGAACCGGACGCGCCGATCAAGGAAATGGTTGCACTGATGGAGGACTTGCAGACGCCGCCTTTCAACTTGAAGGTTCCTATTCCGGTCGAAGTTGGCCGAGGGTTGGATTGGGCGGAGGCGTCGTATGGTGAAAAAATTCGCGACATTAAACGTGGCGGATGGTTGATATGATTGTTCACGGAAGAGAGGATGAGCTAATGTTTGATGGTCCCCCAATTCGCCGCGTGCCGCGCATGCCACAAACCGGCCTGCAACGCGATCAAGATATTGTTCAGCAACTCGCCGCTGAACGCGAGCAGCTCGGCTGTGACACGGCGGGGGAGGCTAACCACGACGAGCGTGTGGCCGCCGACGTTTTCGACCAGTTGATTGATCAGCGCGACGAAGCGGAGAAACTGAAACGCCAATTCGAGGCCGAAAACGCGCAGCTGAAAGCGCAGTGCGACAACTTCATGCAACAGCTGGCGGCGATCGAAGTCAAGCAACTGGCATCGGACGGCAAACGCGCGGCGGCGATTCAATACTTGATCAATGCGAAGGTCAACAAAACGACGATCGACCCCATGCGGGTCGTTGAGATTCTGCAGGGCTAATGTCTGCTCCACCGCCCATCAACTACGCCGGTAAAATTCTCCACGAGACTGCGAAAGCATATCTTGTAGAATTTACCAACGACGAAGTGCAGCGGTGGATACCCAAGTCGCAGATTAGGGAAATGGTGATGGAGGGCGACGAATGGGTGTTCTCCGTCACCAATTGGTGGGTGTCAAAGCAGGATGACCTATGAAGACCGAGAGTGAAGTCAAGACTGACAGCGTGAAGCGCGCCCGCAAGGCGGGATGGTACGCTCGCCGCTTCGAGGATCAGTACGCTGTCGGCCTGCCAGACACCTACTACGCGAAGAACGGTAAGTCCATATTCATTGAATGGAAGATCATTCGAAGCGACAAATTTTCGCCCTCACCGCGTCAAGCAATTGAGCTTAAGTGCATAGCGTCCGCTGGCATTCAAGCCGGGGTAGCAGGGTACGATATGGAAACCAAGCGAGTTTACTGGTATCTGCTCGGTGATCCAGATGGTGTTACTATTACACCGTATAACCAGTTCCTTCAAGCTTTAGGAGAAGTTTTACAATGTCACGACAAATAGCAGGACAAATTCTCGAAACTGCCGCGAAAACTGTGATGACGGAGCGCGGCACGCAACACGGCGACGCCGAAAACTCTTTCCGCATGATCGGTGAAATGTGGATGGCATACCTGCGGAACACCTGGAAGCGCCGCGCGGCGACGGGTTCCGAAATCAAGGACCTAACCATCGAGCCGGTCGACGTCGCCAACATGATGGTTCAACTCAAGCAAGCCCGCTCCGTTTACGGCGACGGCACCAATCTCGACCATTACGTTGACGCAGCCGGTTACACGGCGCTGGCCGGGATGCTGACCGTCGAGGCGCAGAAGGAGAAGGCCGGTGAGTAAGTTCTTCAACGTTGCCAGCTGGAAAGAAAACGGAGCTGTTTACGCCATCGTTGACGGCCAGTTCGGCAGCACCGGGAAGGGCGTTCTCGCGGCGTATCTCGCCTCGCTGCCGACTGCGCGCTATATCAGCCGCGTCGTCAGCAACGCAGGGCCGAACAGCGGTCACACAAGTTACTACAAGGGCGAGAAGATCGTCCTTAAGCAACTGCCAACATTTTCAGTAATTCGGCGCAGAATGGGATTGCCGATTATGACTCATTTATCGGCGGGGGCTATCATTGATGCAGAGACGTTGCATCATGAACTCGCCGTGAATGACATGCAAATATCAGTATCGCCGCAAGCTGCGTTGATCAATAAAGATGATCAAATGTCAGAGAATGATCGTTCCGACCCGACATTCGCAGTAGCTGGAACCCGCAAAGGAGTTGGTGCGGCGCTTGCTCGTAAAATCAAACGCGACCCTAGCGCCGCTTTCGGTTATTGGTACGATAAAGATGATTTTCATGAAATAGTCATCGGCGACCCGCCGCTCAACACGTATCTGCGCGGCGGCACCCTTCTCGAAGTGTCGCAGGGGTTTTCTCTCGGCATCAACTCTCATTTTTACCCGAAGGTGACTTCTCGTGAATGCACGGTTACGCAAGCACTTGCTGACGCTCGCATCGCTCCTCAATTGTTGCGGGGTGTTGCTATGTGCATTAGAAGTTACCCCATACGTGTGGGGAATGCCGATGGGCACAGCTCTGGCGATTGTTATCCTGATCAACAAGAAATCGGATGGGGGGACATAGGCGTCGAGCCGGAGTTGACAACCGTCACTAAGCGCCCCCGCCGCATTTTCACGTTCTCGGAAATGCAGTACACCGACGCGCTGCTCGCAAATCGCCCGACGCTCGTGTTCTGTAATTTCATCAACTACTTGACAGTGCCCATGGATCGTGATATATTTGCTAAGATGCTGCGGGAGCGCGCGCAGCGGGTGTTGGGGTACGAGCCGGAGTTCATTTTCGGCCACGGCCCCAAAACAGAAGATGTATCGGAGCACGCCGTACGATGAAACAGCTTGTTATCACCATCCCTGACGAGTGCGAAAAATACTCACTCGATATTAAACGCTTCGTCGATGCGATGGTGTACAAGCTACGCAAGAACGCGAGCAAAGGACGGTGGGAGGAACTCACCGTCCCCTACATTAGGGAATGCCTCGGCAAAGAAGTAGTTGAACTTGACGGGGCGATATCCGAGAACAACGTCGTCGAAGTAATGCTTGAAGCGGCGGACGTCGCCAATTTTGCCATGATTATCTCCACAATGTACACAGAGGGCCAAGATGCTAAGTCCGCTTGAAGAACGCCTTGCTGACGTCCCGCGCTGGACGATCGTTCGCACTCTCCGTAGACAATCAGTCGCTGAACACAGCTTCAATGTGGCGTTGATCGCGGATTGGCTTTGTGATCAAATAAACCCGCACTACAACCCGGCTTTTAAATATGAAGTGATGCGGGCCGCATTATTACACGACAGGAAAGAAGCTTTGTCGGGGGACGTCGCTTCCCCCGCTAAAAAATTCTTCGACGATGAAGCATTGGATGAGCATTACTCTGATAAGCACGAACGCGACGCCGAAATGGCGCAGCCAGAAGCAATGGTTATCGTAAAACTGGCTGATAAAATTGAAGCGTGCGTGTTTTTGCAGATCGAGATGAACATGGGCAATAAATCTGTGAGATCGATCCATGGGTCGATTTGGGGAAAGGTTGCCCCCCTATGCTATAAACTCGGCGGCACAGATTTTGTTAAGCGAATTCATGCCGAAATGCGACGCTTCGATGAGCCGCAGGACCCACTGGAGTAATCGCGATGTGGATGCCCAACTTTGAATACCCTACGCTGGCCCCGGTGCAGATCGAAGCACGTAAGCGCGCGGCTGGACATATAGGGTTCAAGCGCGGTTTTGCTTTCTTCATGGAAATGGGGTTGGGCAAGACACTTACTGATCTGTCCGAGACGATGGCAATGGTTCAGGCGGGCGAAATATCGCGCGCCGTAGTATTTTGTCCGAACAGCTTCAAGGAAGGTTGGGTCAAAGAGGTCGAAAAATGGAAGTTCCCATTTTCGGCCCACGTCGTCGAGTCGACCGGCGCTGAATACTGGACAAAGCGTTTTATCGAAATGCGACACAATCAACCGCCAATCATGATTGTTAATTGGGAAGCGGGGCGATCTGAGAAGATACAAAACTTGATCCGTCAATTCCGTGCTGCGAAGCCGAGTAAGATCAGCTTCGACGAGAGTATAAAAGCTAAGAACAATAAGTCAGACCAAACCAAGGCCGCGATCGACCTAGCAAAGGAGTTCGATTTCCGGCGCATCCTTTGCGGCAAACCCATGACGCAAGGCCCGCACGATATGTGGGCACAGTTTCGGCTCATCGGTGCCCTTGACGGATACGATTATTACCGCTTCCGCTATAATTTCTGTAAGATGGGCGGGTTCAAGGGCAAGACGATTCTCGGCTCTAAAGAGGGCAGCGAAGAAAAGCTGGCGCGTCTGATCGATCCTTGGTGTTTCAAAGCCGAAAAATCCCTGTGGATGCCGGGGATGCCGCCCAAGGTCTACACGACCCGGAACTATTCGCTTGGGCCGACGCTGCAGGGCCATTTTGACGAAATGCTTAATGATTTCGTCACGTTCTTAAGCGGAGTGGACGAAAACGACTACGTGGCAGTTGATGCCGCGATTACAAAATACATCAAGCTTGCTCAAATCCAACGCGGGTTCATTATTGACGACAAGGGCGCTGTCCGCCAATTGGTGTCGGATGACAAAAACCCCTGTCTTAACGAACTCCAAACGTTCATGGAAGATGAGCTTACCGGGAAGATTTGTATCGTATACAACCACATACATTCCGGTAACCTGCTGCGCCGGGCGCTAGCCCGCTACCAGCCCGCCACGCTAGGCGGCGGGAATACCATGCGCGAACTCGGAGTTGATGTGGAGGCCGAAAAGCGCCGCTATAACGAGGACCCGAATTGCCGCGCCATCTTACTGCAGACGGTCGCATCCAAATACGGCCACACGCTACTTGGCGATCAGCTTGACGCGGTTAATGCGTCGCACACGATGGCCTTCTTTGAGAATACCTACAGCCTCGACGATCGCAGTCAGATTGAAGACCGTATCCATCGCATGGGGCAAGATGCGGACAGCTGTTTGTACGTCGATTTTGCCGGGACGCTGTTAGATGCCCGCGCCGTTGAGGCGTTGCAGCGCAAAGAGAGCGTGTATAGAGCGATTATGCAATACGTTACCGTTCGATAACAGATCGCTTTTTGCGCTTGCCGTAAATTGCCTCATCGATCGTGTCAGCCGGTTCAGTCATTTTCGACAAACCGGCTACCGTTCCGGCATTCAGCATGCCGCGCACTGGTCCCTGCTGGCCGAGCATCGGGATGTTAGCCGGGTCTTGGAATAGGTCAGTAAGGCGACCGCTGCCGATGCCCGCAATCTTGTGGTACAGAATGCTATGCGGATGTGATGCGTTATCAGCCGCGCGGGCAGTTGCCGCTTCCGGGGCCACGTTGCGAGCCGCTTGTCCCACTCCAACTAGAGCGTCGGCTTGGGCAGGCGGAAGCACTTCTCGGATAACTCGTTCCGAGTGAGCATCAGGCACCACGTCGCGGCCAAATTCGCGCGGATTCGCGGTAGCATCATCCACGCGTTGCCGCATCAAGCTGGTCGGAGCATCGACGTCAGTGTTACGCAAATCGCGAGCAGCGGTGCGTGTCCCCTGCGTGTTTGCTTCGACGGCACGCAAGCGTTTCACGGCGTTGATCGCTTCATCTGCTTGTGCCGGGTTCGATACCGAAAGAAGGCCCTTAGCTTGCGTCGAGGGGTCGGTCGACGCAGCCACTTTGCCAAGCGGACCGGCGTTCAAGCGATCGGTCAACAGAGCCTTGCCCGCGTCTTCGATACCGCGCCCCGTCGCGTAGTTGGGGGAAGCGTAGTCCATCGCCTCGGTCAGCAAGTTCTTGTCGCGGGTAAGCGGAACAATACGGGGCGACTGCGACGACGTGGCTTGGGCAAGGTCCAGATTTCGACCCATCTGCTTGCGCACCATATCCAGCGCGCCGATCGAATTGACGGGCAGTCGTTCGCGGCGGATTTCGCCCGTCATTACCGGGTCATTTGCGATATCGTGGCGCGCTTCACGATACGCGGGGGTACGCATCGCCGGGTCGTTCCCGGAAATTATGTCCCGGCGCGAAGCGTCGTAGAATGGGCGCGACGAGTTGCCGACAAGGTCATCAGCATTCTTGATCGCTAGTTCGCCAGCTCGCTGCGTCGGGAGGCCAGTCCCGTTGGGGTTTTGGCCCATCGAGTCGCGAACTGCCTGAACAGTATCGCTAAGGCGCTGTTCGCGCACGTCCTCATAGTTCCGCCGCGCAACAGACCCGGCAGGGCGGCTAGAAGCAGACTCGTAAGCTCCTTCCACTCCAGCCGCCCTGCCGGGCGCTGCCTCGCGCGCTAGCTCGGGAATAGTAAGCGGAACACCCGTACGCGATGCCGGATTGCCATCGGCGGGGGTCGGAACCACTGGGATGCGATTTGAATTACGCATCATGGCGTTCTTGTCGGCTTCGGTGAGGTCTGCGCCCGCATTGCGGAACCGTGACCCCGGAAACAACGACGTCATTGATTGCATAAGTGTGCCGCCAATACCGCCGAGCAGCCCCCCGCCGATAATCCTGCCGGGGTCTGGTTCGTTGCCGCGCGCGACGTCATCGATGGCAGGAAGCGTTGCTCCAGTGACCGCTTCGCGAGCAGCAGTCGAGCCGATAGTAGTGCGCCCAAGAGCAGGGGCGAGCTGCCCGACGCGAGAAGATATGAACGCGGCGGAAGGCATCGTGCCAACCACGCTGCCGACCAGTCCCGCCCCCGGATTTTCGGCCTTGCCAGCAGCAGTCCGCGCTGCTTCATCCTTCGCCGCCCCCGGAAGCACTCCCCGTAGTTTATCCCACAGGCCGAAAGAAAAGGCGTCATTCATAGAGCGCAGGCCGCTCTCGACAGGGCCGGGCGGTTCCGGCGGCAAATAACGGCCATCCCACGGAGCACCGCCAGCCGGGTCAGGGGCGTGAACACCTTCCGGAATAGGTACGCGGTCCGACTTGGGCGGCGCGGCGTAGGTTTCTTCCCAAGGATTGGCCATTACTGCTTAATCCAGTTGTCTTTGCTGTTCGGATCGCCGCCCTTGAACTTGTACCCCTGCCGGACCTCGCCTACCCCCGGAATGGGTTGCGCCGATCCAGCAGCGACTGCTGCCTTGCCAGCATCCGTGAGGATTTTGATATCGTCTTTGCCGAACGCTTTGCCGGTAAAGGGCGAAATGAGTGGATGAGTTTCCAGATACGCTTCCTCACGTTCCTTGTACTCCTTCGCGCTTTTTGAGTCGATGGCGATCTTGCCTAGGGCGATCTTGTTCTGCGCGTCTTGCGACTGCAGCGAAATAAGCGCGCGGTTGCCCTCTTTCGACAGGGCAAGGCCGGGCACGTTTTCGAGGCCCTTGACGAATTCCATTTGTGACGGACGGGGCGAAATCTCTTTCACAGCCGAAGTGGCTAGACCAAAGCCGAGTTTTTTAACAACTTCGGTCGGGGCGGTCGAATCGAAATTAACGCCGAACATCTGGCCAAGACCCTGCTTCGCGTTAAGAACATAATCCGCGAACGGGCCGGTGTGAATGTTGTCACCACCTGCGTTGAATGCGTCGGTCATCTGCTGCATCGTCGCAAGCTTCGTCTTGGCGTTGTCGCCCTGCTTGATCGCGTCAACAACAATATCGCCGCGCGCCCCGCCGATTTTGCTTTGCTCAGCATTTTCGGCGCTGCTATTGATGCTGATGTTGTTCGCGCTCGATTTACGCAGGGCTTGCTGATATCCATCGAAATCAAGCTTGCCGCCGTCTTGCTTGTATTTGTTGAAATTGATAATATCGGACGTCGCCGCGCCGCCGAGCGGGTTGCGCGTCCCCTCGATCGGCATAGCCGGGCTTCCGGGCTTTGATTTGTCGATAATAGCTTTCTGCGTCCCGCCATCGGGGTGCTGAATATCAATCACCTCGTTCGTGGGTTGCGCTGCGCTATCCGCGCCCGGAACTTTAGTCGCGGACGGGTTGTCAGCGTAACGATCGATAACCACATTCGATTTCGAGCCGTCCGGATTGGTGATCTCTTTGATCTGCGGATCGGAGTCCACCTTTGCCGAGCCAATATCGGCACCAATCTGCTTGCCGGTGCGCGTATCGTACAGGCCAATAGAGCCATCTGCACGCGTCGTAACCTGCGTATGCGGTTTCGCGATTTCGGCGAGGACCTCGTTGAGTTTGCCGCTATCGTTAAGATAGCTAACAGTCTCCATCGGCAGACCATACTGCTTCGCGATGAAGGGGAGACGAGCAGCTTGCTGCGCCTTCATAGCTGCCGCTTGCTTTGCGGCATCAATCTTCATAAGCATTTCGATTTGGCTAGACGGCGCTTGATCGCCGCTCGTGCCCATCTGCATGCCTGCCTGAATAAGTGCCGGGCGCGACGACTTCGGGCCAAGACCAGCAGCGAGCAGCGTGAAGCCGCGATCAATATCGCGATCCTTCTTCTGATCAGCTAGAAGCTTGGTGTAAAGGCTCGTCATATCGGGCGGTGCCTGCCCCATGCCCGGCGCAGCGGGTGCCCCGCCCTGCGGCGCTGCTAACCCGCCCGCGCCCGCTGGTGCCTGCCCCGGTACAGTAGTACCGGGCGGCGTGCCGCCGCCGCCCCCGCCCGCCCCTGCGGCAGCGGTAATAGCATCGTCGCCCTGACCAGCGAATATACCCTTGATTGCGTCGAGAAGGTCGAAAGCCACTTACACTGCCCTCCGGTGCTGGTTGGCGGTGAGGAGTTGTTGCATCAATTGCGCCGCAGCTGAATACCTGCTACCGTCCGCCCCGCCTGCTCCGGTACCCATCTGTGGCGCGGGAGCAGCGGTTTGCGCCTGTTGCTTCGCAGTATTCCCCTGAACACCCTTAAGAAGCCCGGCCAAACCCTCAAGCTTCTGTTCCCCCGGCGTTTTGCCGCTGGCGTCTTTCACATTGTTTGGGTTCGCCGGGGCGTTTGGGTCCGGCGTCGTTGTTGGCGCGGTTGCGACAGAGGGGGTTGACGTAAGGGTTGTTCCGCCGTAACTAAGGGGCTGGCGGGTGACCGCACTGACAGCCGGTAGGGATACGGTGCTGGAAGGGGTGGGAGTAATACTCGCACTCGGAGAACCCGGCGTGAAGGCGGCGGTGCGAAGAGCGCCGCCAGCAGCCTCATTAGGCTCAATATGCCAAGGCTCGTAGCCCATTGGGAAACGCATCCCGTATTGAGAAGCGAGTGCGTGAATATCATCGCGTGCACCGGGCGCGAATTGAATATCGGCAGCAGCGCCAAATTCATGGTTTGAATGGCCTGGAGGAGCCGCCAATCCGGGCTTTTCCGCATAGAGCTTCGCCTGCTGGTTGGTATCACGATAGCCGGAATTGATCGAAAAGCCGGGCTGGCCCTGCAATTCGCGATCTTGCTGCATGTCTTGCAAACGGTCAGCGAAAAAAAGCTGCAGCTGGCCTAGTTTCGCGTCATTCGGCGTCGCATCACTTCGAGCTTGCGCAGTCTGTTGGTAACCTTGAAGGGTTTTCGGCATTTGGGCCGGGTCCGGCGCATCGCCCGCGCCGCCGCCATCGCCAGTTCCTCCACCGCTCGTAAGAGTCGTGGAGATTTTCGACGGATCGAGTTCGCCCCCCATACCGAGTAGACCAAGAATGTCGTCGAACATTTAGACCCCCGCCCCCGCGAGTGCTGCTTCGTAGTTGACGACGCGCTTCTTACCGAACCGCGTGACGGCTTTGGGCACTTTTTTCTCAACGTCGGAGGCCATGAGGCCGACAATCTTCGGATAGGTCTTGGGATCGCTCTTATAGCGATACGCAAAGGCCGTAAGACTGGTGCCCGGCACTTTACCGACTTTTTCAATGTCTGTCTTGGAGTCGTCGTCCGAGAACATCCCGAAACCTTTAAGTAGTGACAAGCCGCCAAGGGCAGCCGTCGCCCAATCGGAACCACCACCACTATCGGTCGTTTTGGTTGAGGTCTCAGTCTTACCATATGGCGTCATACCGAGCGCAGCGAGGCGCAGGTTGAGGTTGTTCGTATCGTAATTCTTGGCGTCAAGCCAATCCGAATACTGCTGGTCGAGTCCCTTCTGATCCTGACCCTGAACAATATTGCCTGCATTAAGCAAGCTCGAAATATCCGCGAGGCTCGAAGCCTGACCGGCTGTCCCGGTATCGGTAAGCTGTTTGGCCGCCGACACTTTGTTGGCGTTGCCGGAAGTAGCAGCTTGCAGATTGGCGAGATTTGTCGCCAGCTGATTGCTCGAATTTGTGGTGTCAGCCGCGAGGGTGCGGTTAAGGTCGCCCGTCAACAAGCTCGTGGCATTGTCGTAAGCTGACTTGCGCAGATTCGATGATAGATCGCCTGCCGCCTTCACCGAATTGGTGTTGGTGATCGCATCCGTAACGCCCTGCCGCGACCCGCCAAACGCACCAGCCGAGCTAGCCGCTCCCGAATTTGAATTGAGAGTCTGCTGCCGCTGTTTTTCAAGATCAGCAAGCGACCCCTGAATCACATTGTCTGTGTAGGGGTTCAAGTATTTCGACAAATCAGAGCCGGCGACCTGCCCGGCTGTCACCTTATCGGCCTGCGCGGCGGTCGGATTGGCCTGCGTCAGCAAACTCTGCAGTGCCGTGGAAGCACCGGTAAAGTTGCTGTCGTATTTCCCCGCATTCTGCGACACAAGCTTAAGGGCGTCAAGCGTCTGTTGCGGAAGCCCCGCGATACGCTGACCAGTGTAAGCTTCATACGGCTTCGACGCAATCGTCTTGGCGAGGTCATAATTCTCTTGACCGCCCTGATCAACCCACGGCGGGAGTTCGGTCTTATTGATTTGGGTTGTTGTAGACGGGCTGTCGTCACCCATTGTGTAGTTCCTTCACAAAGATGGTTTTGCCCTGTTTCCAGCCGAACCGCGAGAAGTGCTTTACGAATCCTTTTCGGCCTGCAGCCCGTATCTCAGCCGCGCCGATCGATTTCGCAAATTCTTCCAGCCGCTCGGCTAGCCCGTCTAGGTCCTCTAAGAACCCTACTACGTACGAACACTGTAGCACACGCTTAAGGGGGAAGTCAAGTACCCGCGTAATAGCCCAAGAGCGACCGTGCCGAAAACTCTGCATGTCACCAGCTGCGAGAGCCGCCTTTATGCTGTCGTACGTATAGCAGCCATCTTCGGCGAGAAGTTTCTCGAACCGCCTGAGTAGCTGCTCGTCCGATACGTGCCTCATCCCTGAATATATGTGGCTGAAACCACCCCTGCGTCGCTGACCACGATTTGGTATATCTTGCCCCCCGGCGACTTCAAAAGAAGGCCGTCATTGGGCACGTTCAACGCCAAACGATTCCGAAGATCATCTGAAATCGACCGCGAGAACTTCTTAAGCCACAAAAGAACGCCGTCGCCTTTGAACTCAGAAATGTCGTTCGGAACTTGTACAAGGCGCGGCTCTACGTTAGGGGGCGAAAGTTGCGGCCTCATCGTGAACCCCTCTGAACAGCATAGAACAGCATTTCGCCGACAGTCCATGGTGGGGCGTTCTGGTACCCCGTCGCAAGTCGGATGCGCCAGTCGCGAGCCGTTTCATCGACGTCGACGTATCCGTCCAAATTCTTGACAGTTGGGCCGTACACGAAATCCGAGTCAGCAGGGTCGCCCGATCGTTGAAAACTGCCGTAAAACGTGTAATACACGCTGGCGGTGTCTTCTTTAACCCCATCATTGGCAACATATTGTTGAAGGGTACACATTACAGCCCCCTTCATGATGTTGAACGAACCGGACTCAACGAAGGGCAGGTTTTCGCCGCTGTAGATGTTTCCAAACTCATGCCGAAAAATAGCTGAGCCGTCGTTTACGTTTAACCATTTCGCCATCAACGGGTAGCTGTTGTAAGACGCCTTCAATCCGCAAGTGCGGTTGATTGATCCCTTGGCCCACCATTTGTCCGAATAATCCCAAGATATGTAGCGATTGTTTTCAGTAACATCAGCGTTGGGGTAGAGCCACCAGACCTCGTTGTACATCCCGAGATACACTGCTGATACGCGGTAGCGAGCCGCCTGCTTGTTCACATCAGCGTTGTAGAAATCAAAAAGCGTTGACTGGCAATCGGATAATGTTGACCCATCAAAATTCCAGAATCCGTTGTCAGCTAACCACGACGCCTGATCACCGTGTTCAACGATGGCTTGATGCGATACGGGCGTTACCCCCTCCGCGAGGTCGTTGTAATTGAAGATGTACGGAACACCTATATAATTTGAGACGATCGCTTTGGCGACAGTGAAAAAGATGATCGAGCTGCCCACCGTAGAAGCCGCGACGATAGGGGAAGCGGGCTCCAGATCGTAAAAACCAGCAGTGTTGGTGTCAGAATTAAAGTCCCAATCGTTGTAATCTTCTTGCGAGCACCAGCCCCATCGGCGATAATTACCGCCAAGGCCGAAAATGACTATGTGCCTCGAAGGCGTAACGACGAATAGCCGATTTGCTGTAGGAGCGCCAGCGACGGGCTGCGCTCCTCCGCCCGCGATAGGGTCCCAATAATGAAGCCTGCCGTCGTAGCTCGTCATGAATACAAGCTGTTGGCCCCAATTGTTTATGCTAAACGCCGGGCCAACAGCACGGATACGGTTCTGATTAGGGCGCGGTGTTCCGTAAGTGCCGTACGAGTATATGTCATCACCGTAACCGCCCGCCGCAAAATCCCCCTCAGGTCCAACAAACCCCGAAGGGGTTATATCGGTGATCGCGCCTTCATTTTCGACGTACACTTGCTTATCGCACAGATAAGCGCGCCAAATACGACCTTGCGTATCCTGCCATTCGTGCATTGCGCGGACTTGGGTATATATCTTGGGGTCCACCGCAGTGAACGCCAAACGATCCCAACCGGCGCAAGGATGCATAACTCCCTTAGTCCAGCGCACAAGCTGTGAATCGTACCAAGTTCCGGGGGTATCGATCGGCGTAGCGCCGCGAACCACGCCGGGCGGTATTTTGACACTGAATGG
>Ga0105240_10004762_pt1 | contig 20488 bp, 18 predicted proteins | sample KBSC54metaG_FD_80426 | JGI IMG/M metagenome (GOLD analysis project Ga0105240, IMG submission 80426) | Corn rhizosphere microbial communities from Kellogg Biological Station, Michigan, USA - KBS C5-4 metaG | ecosystem: Host-associated > Plants > Roots > Rhizosphere > Soil | place: Michigan, USA... | reverse complement strand
TATCAAAGTTCCTGCCGCCAGCCACTTTAGTTTGATGTTCATTGGCGCTCCTGTTTTTCTTCGGTACTACGCGTCGCAGATCTCCATTGCTTTTTCGAGCATCGCGATCGGATCGTGCCCGGATGTCGGGCTGTATTCGTGCGAGATGTAGCCCTGATATCCGAGATCGGCAATGGCCCCCGCAATGAAGTGGTAGTTCAGTTCCTGCGTCTCATCGATTTCCTTGCGACCCGGATTTCCCCCGGTATGGAAGTGTCCGATCCACTGGTAATGGTCGCGGATGTTGCGCACGATATCGCCATCCTGAATTTGCGCGTGATAAATGTCGTAGAGAATTTTGACACGCGGCGAATTCACGCGTTTCATCACGTCGACACCCCAGACGATGTGATCGAACATGTAGCCCTTGTGATTCACCTTGCTGTTCAGATACTCCATGCAAAGCGTGATGCCCTTTTCTTCGGCGCGGGTCTTGACTTTGTTGAGGAACACCACGCAGTTGTCGGCGCCTTCCTGGTCGCTCATGCCCTCCATGCGGCCACCGGAGAAAGTAATGATGTTGGGTATGCCGTTGAGAGCAGCCTCATCAATTCCCGCAAGTGTCGTCTTCTCAAACTCGTCGTGATTCGCCTTGTTGTTGAGACCCCTGCCAATGCCACCGGCGGGACCCTGGTACATCGTCGGGGTGAGGCCATATTTTTTCAGGATCGCCCAATCGGCCGGAGTGTTTCTCAGGTCGTATCCCTTGATCCCGAGTCGAGCGGCTTCGCGGCACTGCTCTTCCAGAGTGCCGAGTCCACCGAATACACCGGCGGTCACTCCCTGTTTAATGCGGCCCTTGCGGGGGGCGACAGCTATGGTTGAAGGGGGCAGGGGACCAGCCGGCCCTCGTCCGCGTCCACCACTGCGGGCGCTTCCAACCGGAGGCGGTGCTGGACCCGCCGTTTGTTGGGCCTGAGCAAGTGCTACCGAGGCGGCTCCCAATGAACCAGGCACCGCCGAGAGGAAATCTCTTCGACGCATCTTCATCTTCTCTCCTTGAAACTCAGGCCACTGATTACTCTATCGCACCTTACGTCTAACCCATCCACCCTGTTACCACTTACCCGCTTACCGCTTACCCGCTTACCACTGACCCGCGATTCGCCCGAGGCCCAAAAAACTTTCGCGGGCCATTTTTTCGGCAGGCGATTCGCCAATTCCCTCAGGGGACAATGCACGAGCCGCCAACGCCTGGAACATCGCAGGGCGTTCGGCATTGCCGTTTGCGCACCATCGCGGCCCCGAGCGCAAGCGGCGCAACCACCTCCAGCAGTCAATAACCGCAATACTCCCCACCCCCCTCCGCTAGAATTCAATTAAGTGTCACGCTCGTTCAGCTCCCGGATGCTCCTCGTTATCTGCGGCGCTCTGGTACTTTTGCTCGGCGCGCTCACCGCCCTGCAGCACCAGTGGTCCCTCCGCGTCGCGGCAGCGGATGTCCAGCGAGAGAAGGAGCATCTCAACTCCTCGGCCTCCTTATTTTCCAACCAATTCAACGAACTCGCGTTCCAGACCGCGCATTTCCTGCGACAGGACGCCTGGGCCGCCGTCCAGCGTGGCCAAAAGCTTACCTCCGTGCCGAAGCTGATCGGCGAACTGTATTACCTCGAAGTTCCCGAACAGGGGCCCGAGCGCTTGCAGCGTCTCAGTGCCACCGGTTTCTTCCTTCCGGCGCCGGAACCGGACTGGCTCACGAATTCGCGCTGCGCGGCGATGGTCATCGAATCGCCGCCGGCCATTGTCGCCCGCATCTACGACGCAACTGCTCCGGAACGCGTCCTTAATGCCCGAAATGACACCGGAACTCCCGATTTGCGCCGCGTTCGTAATTCGCAAAACCGCTGTTTCATCGCTCGGTTCGATCGAGCCTATCTGACCGCCACCCTGTTTTCGCGACTGTTCCGCGAGACCTTCGGCGAGACCGCCATCCGGGAGTACGATTTCGCCGTAATCATTCCGAATCGGCCGCGGGACCCCCTTTACGGCGTGCCCATGCGCTCCGACCTGCGAACACGCTTCTTTTCCCCCCTGTCCACGCTGCCGGCAGACTACGAGTTGAGGGTGCGTAACACGGCGCAAGCTTTTATGAAAAGCCAGTCTGCCAGTCCCGCCGAGTGGAATCGGGGCATCTGGGATCTTGAAGTTGCGCACAAAGGTACTCCGCTGGCCACTGCATTGAGGCAAAAGAGCCGGCGCGTTCTCTTCTTTAGCCTGGGGATCCAGGTTCTGCTCGTGGCCGCAATTGTCTTCCTGGTGGTTGGCTCGCGCAACATGCAAAAACTGGCCGACCAGAAAATGCGTTTTGTGGCCGGCATCTCGCATGAGTTGCGAACACCCGTGGCAGCCATCGCCATGCTCTCGCGCAACCAGGCCGACGGTCTCGTTGCAGGTCCCGATCGTGTGAAGCAGTATGGCGAATTGATTCACCAGCAGACACGGCGTCTGAATGACATGATTGAGCACACCCTCCAATACGCCGGGTTGCATTCCGGCCTGCCGCGCCGCGTTGAGGAACAGATTGACATGCGGACCCTGATCCAGGGCGCTGTGGAGGAGCGCCGCGCGGAGTTCGAGCGCGGCGGGATTGAACTCGAGATGGAATTCAGTGAGCATCTTCCTCCGCTTTCCGGCGATTCCAAGCTCCTTCGCATTGCGGTCGACAACCTGCTTGGCAACGCTGGCAAACACGCCGCGACCGGGCGCTGGATTCGAGTCACCACCGTCTACTCGGCGGCGGAGAATGAGGTGCGGGTGGCCGTGGAAGATCGGGGAGCCGGCATCGACCCGGCAGACGAGCGCGAAATTTTTGAGCCCTTCTCCCGAGGCCGCGCGGCAATAGAAGCGCAGGCGCCAGGTTCGGGGCTGGGGCTCAGCCTCGTGCGCAGCGCTGTCCAGGCGCATCGTGGGAATGTCACGCTGGTGAGCGAACCAGGCCGCGGCAGCACCTTCACCCTGCATCTGCCCGTATGAAGCGCATTCTCTTTGTGGAGGACGAGCACGCCTTCGCGGTCGCGATGATCGACCGGCTCGAGTCGGAAGGCTATCGCGTGGAATGGGCGCAGACGGGAACGGCCGCATATGACATGGCCCGCCGCCACGCGTTCGACCTGATGGTGCTGGATGTCATGCTCCCGGAAAAGAACGGGTTTGATATTTGCCGCGATTTGCGTCGCGAGGGTGTGCATACTCCGGTGCTGATGCTGACCGCCCGCGGCGAAGTGCTCGACCGGGTCCTCGGCCTGAAACTCGGGGCAGACGATTACGTTCAAAAGAACTGCGAACCCATGGAACTCATGGCCCGTATCGAAGCGCTGCTGAGGCGCTCCGCCTCTGTCGTGGCCGCCCCGGACCGCGCCGAGTTCGGAAACGTCAGTGTCGATTTCCGGAAACACGAAGTGACCAGTGACGGCAAGCCGCTCACTCTCTCACCGGTGGAATTCCGCCTTCTGGAATATTTGATCCAACGTCGCGGCGACGTGGTCACGCGCGAGGAATTGCTGGAAAATGTGTGGAGCCTCCACGCCGACACGCTAAGCCGAACCGTGGATGTGCATATCGCCGGCTTGCGCCGCAAGATCGAAGGCGATTCCCGCTACCCGCGCTTTCTCCTGACCGTAAAAGGCTCAGGCTACAAACTGGCTGTCTAATCCAGCGCCGGTCAAGTTTGAACATATTCCCGCACCGCTCCCGCGGGGCAGGTTGGTTAACCTGCCGGTCGATTGGTTATCGGACGCGCGGCTTTCAAGCCGCGTCTGGAGATTGGCGCTTTTTGAGAGAACTGGAATGTTGAGTAGTATTTGTTTAAAGGTTTTTAGGCAGCGAAGGTAGTCAGGATTTCCGGTGAGAGAGGTTTCGACGCCTTCAACGGAGTGGGGACGGCTTTGATGAAAGCCTCGAAACCCGAAACGGCGAACCGCGCCGCCTCCGGAAAGGGAAAAACAGGTGATGCGGAATATGCCTCCCGATTTGTGCCGAGGTCGTCCGGAATCACGGTGGTCGGATTTGGGTGAAATCTGAACTGGCTGTGGGCGCGAAATTCTTCTTTTCCCTACCGGCGGCGGCCCCCGGAATATTTTTGATTTCGGCTTCCTTGGAAATGAGTCTATTGCCCCGGCCGTTGCTGAAGCATAACAGGTGTTGTTACTCTACTCGCAGGGCAGTCCGACTTTACAGAAGCTTCATGATGCGGTTTCGCTTGATCTTGTTTTTTGCCGCCTCGCTCGGGATGGCGCAGCCTCCGGTGGTTACGAACGGCGGAGTCGTCAGCGCGGCATCGTGGTCGTCTCCGGTATCGCCGGGTCAGATCGCCGCGATATTCGGGACGAATCTCGCTTCCGGCACGGCAACCGCTGTCGCGCCTTATCCGAATACGCTTAATGGAACATCCGTGGCGATCAATGGCGTGCCTGCGCCGGTCCTCTTTGTATCGCCAACGCAGGTTAACATACAGGTACCCTCTTCCCTTGTGATTTCCGGAGCCGACGTGGTAACCGGTCACGTGGTGGTCAGCACACCGGCTGGATCGAGCGCCACGACGGCGCTTTCGCTGACGAGAACCTATCCGGGTCTGTTCACAGCAGATGCCAGTGGCTGCGGACAAGCTGCGGCGCTGAATGTCCTGCCGGGAGCGGTCGGTATCAATTCGCCGTCGAACAGCGCTGCGCCCGGCGACTATATTGCGCTCTTCGGCACGGGATTCGGATTGTCCGCGGCACAACCGCAAGACGGGACGGCTGCCGATGGCGCCGTGAATCTGAACGTAGCGCCAACTTTGTCTGTCGATGGTAATCCGGTGACACCCACCTATGCGGGACTCGCGCCGGAACTCGTGGGCGTCGATCAGATCAATTTCCAGGTACCGGCGACGACTCGGAACGGTTGTGCGGTTCCCGTATCGGCATCGTCTCTGTTCGGAAGTAATTCGGTTGCGCTGAGCGTGCAAAATGGCCGGGGTATGTGTACCGATCCGCCGATTCAGTCTTACGGGCAAATTGCGTTATACAAGTCGTTCTTTTCAGGTACGCCGACTGGGCCGAGCGCGAGCGACGGGTTTACGGCAACATTCCCCGCGGGCCCCGGGCTGCAGACGGCGACGCCTGACAAGATTGTTTACGCGCCTGACTACGTGGCGAATGTTTTTCTACCGACCGCTATCGTCATTAGCACGGATGGCGCGACGATCTCGAACCACTATTGCACGGTGCGCGGATACACGCATCTCTCGGCGGGAACCATTCACATTCAGGGGTCTTCGTCCGCCGATTTCACACCGCAGCCGCTTCTGACGGGCGGCGTGTCTTACGGCGGGCCCCTGCCGGATGGTTTCATCGCCGCCGGCAATTACAGCATTACAGGTGATGGAGGCGATGTACAATTGCATGCCGCCTTCACGGTGGGTCCGCCAATCCAGTTGGAGACAACGTTTCCACCGGGCACGAAGATCTCCGAGAGTCAGCCCCTGACGGTGAAGTGGAACGGCGGCGACGCCACCGAACTCGTAAAGCTCACGCTCATTTCCCCGCAGGGCCGCACTCAAATCGGGGACTACACTTATGCTCCGGCCAGTGCGGGCTCGATCACGATTACGCCGTTCTGCACCGGAGGGCCCAGACCGAGCATCTGCACGATGGGACTCAGTCCTTCAGACAATGCACAGATCGTCGTCGATGTGATTCCGGCTCCGGATCGGGTGACGACGGTCCAGTTGCCTGGCGTTACGGGTCCGGTTCAACTGACTTATCAATATGGGTATGTTTTCACCGGGCTCACGCTTAGCAACTAACCGGTAATTTGAATTTCTCACAGCCAACTGCCCATTTTGTTGCCAGGCACCCGGTTTCAGGCACCTGCGGTCGCTATGACTCAAAGCGTCTACCTCGCAAGATGACACGCCGTGACGAATGCCAGCACCCCTGAAGGGGATCGGCACGGCGGCAATGGGGCCACCCCATAAGGGGATCGCGAGGCAGGCGCGGTCCTTAACTTGATCGAATCCAAGCCAGGTCGCGCAGGTTCCCTATCGTATCGACAGAGCCATGCACAGCGTGCCTGTCCAGGCAGGCAAGAAGCGCCGGACGACAAATTTGTCGAATGGTTGAAACAGGTCAGTGAGCACCGGTACGGCATATAGTTCAGCCAGTGCAGCCCTTTATCGATCGGCTAAACCAGGCGTATAGGGACCATCGAAAAGAATATCCCGGTTCACTCTCACGTTGAAGCGATAACCGATAGCGACTCTGATCGTTGGCTGAACGTTTAGGTTCCGTCTCGTTATCTGCGCTCCGAGGTCGGATGCCTGCTGGCCGACCGCACTGCCGGCAACTTGGGCTGGACTCAGGTAAGTAAGGAGGGATCGGTTTTGGTTCTGGCGCTTATAGTGGCGGTCCACTTTATCGCGGAACCCTGAAAAGCCGTGGGCATCTTGGCCGAGGTTGCTCAGCCGAACCGAGCAGCGCGGGCAGGGCGTCCAGGACCGGATCGAATAGCTCTCGTCCTTCCCAGGGACTTTGCGACCAGACCCGGTAGTCCGCGGTCCAGTCCTGAAACTGATGTCCGGTGGCACAGATCGCGTTCGACAGCAGGTGCGCGCGCACGCTGACCAGCAGGCCGACGGTCAGGCAACGCACGCGCGAGAAGATGCGTTGTTGAGAAAACACTTCACGCCAGCCGTCGTCTAATAACCGTTCAAAACTTTCCAGCAGGTTCGGTTTCATGGGAAAGCTCGCCGTGAGCGCCGCCGCACAACCGGGCTCGCCAGTCCCGCCGGAGCGGATACACGAAGATCTCTTTCACCGGGCCGTCCGCATGGCCCGAACGGTCCATGCGTCCGCGCCCTTGTGTCTCGCCCACGCTGGTCCAGTTGGCGGCCCGATAGCAGGTTCCGCGGTAACAGCTGGAATCGACCAGCGTTTCCAGCAGAAGCGGTTCCACGGCGTAGCGCGCAACCCAATCACGCGCCAGTATCAGAGCCGCCCTGGACAGAATGTGACTGGCCAGATGGGGAATCTTCACCCACGGTAACATCAGAAAACGGCTGTTGTTGACTACCTTTGCCAGACCCTGGCGCCGGGTTTCGTCGTTCCATCCGATCCAGCGGTCACGCGGCGCCATCCGGCGGGCGGCGCTGGTGAATAACAAACAGCCCAGAACCGGATGCGGCGCCGTTCCGGCTCGCACCAGGTAACGCAACTGCGCGCCATATGGAACGCGATAACCCAGATAGTGATAACGGTGAATATACTGTTCTATGAGTTTGCGTCCGGCGGCGGTTTCCACCAGTTCGAAATCGAGCGGAAGCCAGTCGCCAAGCACTCCCTCGCAGGCCGATTGCGGGTCGCTCTCCGCGGCCACACGCGTTTGATGCGGCGTTCGCGCATGCGGCTTGGGATCGGGCAGCCAGGGCAACCATCCGCGCTCCTGCAGGGACAACAAAAACAAATAACACTCCCGGCTTTTGGGTTTGCCATTGGGCCGATTCCACTCCAGAAGTTCGCAGATGGTATACGCCAGCTCCGTCAAAGCCAGGCTTTGAAAGTCGCGCGTGGTCTGCTGAATCAGGTGAAACTGCTCCGCGCTTAATTCCTTGCCACAAAATGACAGCCCACCACCAATGGTTACCGGCATAAGCGTACAGGTCCGTACTGAGACCTCACGCTTACCTTACAGAAGTTCGCGCAAAATGTCCAGAGAAATTTTTCCTCACTTCTCGCCAGAGAACGTCTTCCATTCGCAAAAAACGCCAATCTCCAGGCGCGGCTTTCAAGCCGCGTTATCCGACCATAGGTCACCCTTCGCGCCAGTCCGCCACTCTTTACATTCGTTACATACAATTTGCACCTCAAACACGCCCAAGCCGCCAAGCTCAAATCATGAAATCCTGGCTTCTGCTCGGATACGCCGTAACCGCCATAGCTTTCGGCCGCCAATCCGCCCACACCCTCCCATCCGTCGGGATTCCCGTAAACGTGTGCATGGAGCCGAGTCACCAGGAATGGGTCTCTGAAACCAAAGCCAAACCGTTGGTTGCTGCAATGTTCTCTCAGATCGGCGTGAATCTGACCTGGCATACTGGAACTTCGGACTGCGACCGTCTCCCCGGCCAGTCGGTCGGGACAGCATTCAAAATCCGTTGGGCGGAGCATGCCCCGTGTACATCTCCGGCCGGTACACTCGCCTCCGCCCGACCGTTCGGCGCCTCCGGGACCTCCGTCACCATTTACGAAGCCCCTCTCCAGCGTTTTCTCAGCAAATATGCGAATGCGCCGGAACTCGTGCTCGCATACGTCCTCGCTCACGAATTGGCGCATGTTATGCAACGCCTCGATCACCACTCAGACTCGGGAATCCTGAAGACCAACTGGTCTTATCGTGAATACTACAAGATGCTGTCCGGCACCCTGACCTTCACAGCCCAGGACGCGGACCTGATCCGTGCGGGCCTCGAAACGAAAAAATTAAATATCGCAAATCGGGAGGGCGAATGATCCGCGTAACCTTCCCTAACCTCAAAAAACGAATGGAAACCGTCATGAAAAACAGAATCGCGCTGGTCCTCGCGCTTGCAGCACTTATCGTCGGCACTAATGCGCCCGCCGCGCCTGCGAAAATCGCTTTTGAGGTCGCATCTGTAAAACCCGCGGTTAGGCCCGGTCGTGGCCCCGTGATTTGCTTTGTTCCCTGTACACCCGGCGAACGCCTGACTGTCCAGGGCAATCGGGTCGATATCCGTTACATGTCAATCAACGAGTTGCTCATTCGGGCGTACCGGGTCAAACCTTATCAGGTGTCCGGCCCCGAATGGATGCGCAACGCACGATTCGACATCATCGCGAAAATTCCGGAAGGGGTCCCCGCCGACCGCATCCCCGAAATGCTGCAATCCATGCTCGCCGACCGCTTCCAGCTGAAGATTCACCGCGAAACCAAAGAACGGCCCATATACGCGCTGGTAGTAGGGAAAAACGGAATCAAACTGCAGCCCGCGGCTACCGATGCCGTTCAGGCTCCCGCTAGTCCCAAGGCCCGGCCGGTATTCACGCCCGACGGTGAAGGCCACTTCGACAGCGGGGGCGTTACCATCACCTCCGGCCGGTTTGGACCCATTCGCTCCGTTGGAGGCGGGAAATGGGAAATGTCGGGGGTGACGATGCCCGGCCTCGCCGAACTCCTCGCGCCGGAGCAAGACCGTCCAGTGCTTGATGAAACGAATCTGTCCGGAGCGTATCGCTTCATTTTCGAGGTCGAAGCGCATGAAGGCGGACGCGGTCAACAGGAAGGCCGCGGCCCCGGCCCCCAGGAAGATGCGGTGCGCACAAGCCTGATCCAAAGCGTCGAAAAGGGCGGACTCAAACTCGAACGCCGCAATGCTCCCATTGAAACAATCGTAGTCGACACCGTCGAAAAAACACCCACGGCAAACTAATGAAGACCTTCCGAATTTACGTGGGGCGGCCAATCCTGGCTGCGGAGTCGCTTGCAGCGGCCCCAGCCGACCGAAGGTGGGCCCGGGGTTCACAGATCGAGAAAATAATCCTAAGCACCTTGACATCAGAGCTTTGCAGTGAACTCAAAGAGGTCGCGAATGCGTATTCTCTAAAACCCCGATGTATTGTGAAGCCGGGGAGAGACGTCTTTGTCCCCGAAAGTGAAAAAAACAACGCGCCAATGCGGGCGGCAGACAGAAATGCGGAGCAAAGCCAATTTTTATGACGTAAATCATTGAAAGTAAACAATAAGCATTGGCTTTGCTTTGGCTTTGGATTGGGTTTGGATTGGCTTTGGTTTGGCTTTGCTACGGGTCTGTTTTGGGTTTGGGCCGCGATCCAGCCCCGGCAGGGCTGTGGCCGTATCTGCTAACCAAGCCTTCACCTCCGCGTAGTACCTTCCGAGGCCTCATCCATGACGGTACGCACCCCGATCCTCGGAAGCATATTCCTCAGTGTGGGAATCTTAGCCGCTCAACAACCCGCCTTTGAAGTTGCGTCGGTAAAACCCAGCCCGCCCGGCGGTCGTGGGATGTCGATCAATCGCACAACCGGGGGCAGAATCACGACCGAAAACGTTCCCCTCCGTTTTCTCATCACCTTTGCCTTCGACGTGCGTGATTTCCAGGTAACGGGCGGTCCCGGCTGGATCGCCGCCGATCAATGGGATATTTCGGCCAAGCCCGACAGCGGCGTCCCGCCCGGGCCGGACGGCAACCTGAAGCTTCGCGCCATGATGCGTTCCCTTCTGGCCGACCGCTTCAAGCTGGTTGTCCGCGAAGAAATCAGGGAAATGCCGGTCTATGGGCTGGTGGTTGCGAAAAGCGGTTCGAAACTACAGCCGTCCCCCGAAGGTTCAAAAGGGTGCGGCATCCGGGGAAACGGGGTAGAGTTGAACTTCACGAAGTGTGCGCTTGCGGATGTAGCCCAGGCACTTTCGAACCAGGTGGGCCGCACAGTAATCGACGAGACTGGAATAAAAGGCGATTTTGATCTCAAGATCCAATTCGCTCCGGAGCAAAACGGCGCGGGCAAACCAGCAGACGGCTCCGAAAAGCCAGTCGCGGTCGAATCGGAAGGGCCGTCCATCTTTACCGCAATCCAGGAGAAACTCGGGCTTCGGCTGGAAAGCAAAAAAGGCCCCGTGAAAATTATCGTGATCGAGCAGGCCGAGAGGGCTACCGAAAACTAGTACGACAGCCGTCATACTAAGAAATATTCGGGAACCATTGAACACTTCCAGCGCGAATAGCGTCTGAACAGAAAGGGTGCCTTTTAGCGGTATGAGAGCTGTCGCCGGAATCTTCAGCATTGTTTCAGTAGTTGCAACCTTGAGTGCGCAGACGCCGGCCTTTGAAGTCGCGTCTGTTAAACCCGCCGCTACCGGATTCCCTGGTATGCGCATTCGGCAACAGACCGGGGGCAGATATTTAGCCGAAAATATTACGCTCAGGAATTTAATCGTGAATGCATATGACATTCGGGACTTTCAGATATCGGGCGGCTCCGCGTGGATCGGTTCTGACCGCTGGGACATCTCAGCCAAGCCGGAAACCGACGTTCCGCCGAACGCTGAGGGAAATCGGAAATTGCAGGCCATGATTCGGAACCTGCTCGCCGAGCGCTTCAGGCTTTCCGTGCATACCGAAACGAAGGAAATGCCAATCTATGCGCTCATCGTCGGCAAAAGCGGGCCGAAGTTGCAGCCGTCTTCCGAAGGCGCGAACGCCGCTTCCATGTCGATGGGCAAAGGTCAATTGAAAATCACTAAGGGCAGCCTTCAGATGTTGTCGCAAACTATTGCCAGCATAGTGGGCCGAACCGTGATCGATGAAACCGGCATCACGGGCGATTACGATTTCAAGCTTGAATTTGCGCCGGAGCAAGTCACGATTTTAAAACCCGGCGACGCATCGGAAAAGCAATTGGCCGAAACCGATAACCCAACCATCTTCACGGCGCTCCAGCAACAACTCGACCTTCGCCTCGAAAGCAAAAAAGGCCCGGTAAAAATACTCGTGATCGACAGAGCCGAAAAGGCTACGGAAAATTAAAAGACGAATGCGCTTACTCTTATTAGCACTACTCGCGACAGCGGCCCTCTTCGGAGCGGAGCACCACGGCATTGTGAAGTTCGCGGGATTGCCCGTCCCCGGCGTGACCGTCATCGCCACGCAGGGAGACAAAAAGGTCACCGCGGTAACTGGCCCGGACGGCTCGTACAACATCCCCGATCTGGCCGACGGCCCGTGGACCATCAGCGTCGAAATGTTGTGTTTCACGCCTGAGAAACGGGATATGACGGTCGGCCCCGGCGCCCCGCGTTCGGAGTGGGAACTGAAGCTCATGCCTTTCGATGAGATCAAAGCGAGCGCACCCGCCGCCCCTCCAGCCCCCTCCGTTACCGTTGCTCCGCCGACTCCGGTGCAGACCTCTTCGAACAATAAGAAGCCCCCTAAAGGAAAGAATGCCGCGCCAACGGTTCCGATGCAAACCGGCTTTCAGCGTGCCAACGTGAACGCGTCAACTACTCCGCAGGCGGGAGCACCGGCCAGCGATGCTCCCTCCGCGGTCCCCGGCGAAGCCGCCAACCAGAGCTCTACCGATTCGTTCGCCATCAACGGCAGCGCAAATAACGCCGCCGCATCGCCATTCGGGCAGTCCGGCGCCTTCGGCAACAATCGCCGCGGCCCCGGTTCGCTTTACAACGGCAACCTGGGTCTGTCACTCGGCAACGCCTTTCTCGATGCGCGCTCCTATTCGCTCACCGGCCTCGATACGCCGAAACCGAATTACAATCACCTGAATATCATGGGTTCGGTCGGCGGCCCCATCCGGCTTCCCCATGTGCGTTTCGTGGCCCCGCCCGCATTCTTCGTGAGCTACCAACTCGGCAGAAACCGCAACGCAAGCACCGTTCCGGCATCGGTTCCCACTCAGGATCAGCGCAACGGTATTCTGGCCGATCGCGTGATCCCCCAAAGCCTGATCAGCCCGCAGGCAAAGGCCCTGCTGAAGTTCTACCCCCTGCCGAATTTCGATTCGAACGCTCGCTACAACTACCAGACCGCTCTCACCGGCACTACCGATCAGGACGTCATCCAAAGCCGTATTTCCAAGAGTCTCGGTCGCACCGATCAGGTCTTCGGCACCCTCGGGTATCAAAATTCGAGAGCGGACACGAACAGCATCTTCGGTTTCCTCGATACCACCCACATCGTCGGTATCGATACAACCATGAACTGGACCCACCGCATCTCGCAGCGCTTCTTCACTACTTATAAGCTGCAGTTCAACCGTCTCTCCACGAGGGCCACTCCTTACTTCGCGAATCGTCAGAACGTTTCGGGCGAAGCGGGTATCTCGGGCAACAATCAGGACCCCCTGAACTGGGGCCCGCCGGCCTTGAATTTCTCGAGCGGCATTGCCTCCTTGAATGATGGTCAACAGACGTTCAACCGCTTTCAGACCACAGCCGGTTCCTTCAGCGGATATTACAACCACTCGCCGCACAACTTCACCTTCGGCGGCGATATTAAGAAGCAGCAATTTAACTACCTTGGTCAGCAGGATGCGCGAGGCAGCTTTACCTTCACCGGCGCGGCCACCGGATCCGACTTCGCCGATTTCCTCACCGGCGTGCCGGACACCAGTTCCATCGCGTTCGGTAATGCCGATAAGTACTTCCGCTCAACCGTCTATGACGCGTACGTTACCGATGACTGGCGCGTGAATCCCTCATTGACGCTCAACATCGGCGTTCGCTGGGAATACACGGCTCCCATCACCGAGAAGTACGGTCGCCTCGTCAATCTGGACATAGCTCCGGGCTTCACAGCGGAATCTCCGGTTGTCGCCAACAAACCAGTAGGCTCGCTAACATCCCAACACTACGCGGATTCACTAATCGATCCGGATAAACACGGCTTCCAACCACGCATCGGCGTGTCCTGGCGTCCCATCTCCGGTTCCTCGCTGGTGGTTCGCACTGGCTACGGCGTGAACTACAACACGTCGATTTATCAAAACATCGCCGTCCAGATGGCCCAGCAGTCGCCGCTCTCGAAGAGCTTGAGCGTGCAGAACAGCGCGGCGAATCCACTCACGCTTGCCAGCGGGTTCAATGCTTCCGCCACCACCACGCCGAACACATTTGCAATCGATCCGAAGTTCAAAGTTGGTTACGCGCAGAGCTGGCAGCTTCAGGTGCAGCGTGACCTGCCGGGCTCTCTGGTAATGATGGCGACGTATCTCGGAATCAAGGGAACGCGCACTCAGCAGGCGTTCCTGCCCAACACTTATCCCACCGGCGCTGTGAATCCGTGCCCGTCCTGCCCGTCCGGTTTTGCGTACCTCACCTCGAACGGCAATTCCACAAGGGAAGCCGGTCAGTTCCAGCTTCGGCGTCGTCTGCATAACGGAATCACGGCCACCGCGCAGTACGTTTACTCGAAAGCAATTGACGATGCCTCACTCGGCGGCAAGGCCAGCACCACATCCCTCATCGCCCAGAACTGGCTCAATCTCAGCGGGGAACGCGGGCTCTCGAACTTCGATCAGCGCCACGTGCTCACTTTCCAGACTCAATACAGCACCGGCGTCGGAGTGAAGGGCGGCACGCTGATGAGCGGTTGGCGCGGCGCCGCTTTCAAAGAGTGGACCATCGCGACGATGATCAACGCGGGCACCGGGACACCGTTGTCCCCGGTCTACACCTCGGCCGTTCCCAACACCGGCGTGACGGGCAGCATCCGTCCGGACTACACGGGGCTCGACTTATACTCGCCGCCCCCGGGCTTTTATCTCAATCCGTTGGCCTTGCGAAAACCAGTCGCCGGACAATGGGGCAATGCGGGTCGAAATTCCATCGAAGGGCCGGACCAATTTACGCTCGGCGCATCCATGGCCCGCAATTTCCCTCTGCATGACCGAATCAATATGGACCTCCGCATCGATGCCGTGAACGCCATAAATCACGTCACGTTCCCCAACTGGAACACAAACATCAGCAGCGCACAATTCGGGCTGCCGAACCAGGCCAATCCGATGCGCAGCGTAACCGTGAATATGAGGGTGAGGTTCTAAGATGATCCGTAGCATTATTTCTTCCGTCCTGGTTTGCGGCATCTTACTCGCCCAGCAGCCACCCGCTCAGCAACCCGCGCCCCCCATCGCGTCGGACGGTAGTGTCACGTTCCGAACCAACACTCAGTTGGTTGTCGAAACCGTCATTGTGAAAGATAAGAACGGAAAGCCCATTGAAGGGCTGACCGCAAAGGATTTCGTCGTCACGGAAGATGGCGTGGCGCAGACACTGCAATTCTGCGAATTCCAAAAGCTCGATGCCGTTCCGGACGCGACCGCCGCCCCTGAGCCCGTCGCTCCCAAAAACGTTGCCGCCGGCGTCGTGCAACACGGCCAAATCACCCCCGAAACTCCAGGCGACGTAAGGTATCGCGATAAGCGGATGCTGGCGATCTACTTCGACATGACATCCATGCCCGTGCCCGATCAGATCCGCGCCCTGAGCGCCGCCACCAAGTTCATCCGCAACCAGATGAAACCCGCGGACATGATGTCGATCATGTCCTACACAGGCGCGGCAGTAAAAGTTCTCAACGATTTTACAGGCGACAAGGACGAACTGGAGAAATCGATTCAGACGCTCGTAGTGGGCGATGGTCAGGGCTTCGATGAAAACGCCTCGGACGCCAGTTCCGCCGACACCGGCACCGCGTTTGGTCAGGACGATTCGGAGTTCAACATCTTCAATACCGATCGCCAGCTCGCGGCACTGCAGACCGCCGTCAAGATGCTCGGCTCGCTCAACGAGAAGAAGTCCCTCATCTATTTCGCAAGCGGACTTCGCCTGAACGGTACAAACAATCAGGCGCAGCTTCAGGCGACCACCAACGCGGCGGTTCGCGCGAATGTGTCATTCTATCCCATCGATGCCCGCGGCCTCGTCGCAAGTGCGCCGCTGGGCGATGCGACCGTTGGTTCTCCCGGAGGCGTTGGCATGTACTCCGGCTCGTCTGCTCTCGCAGCCACCTCGAACTTCCAGCGCTCGCAGGACACTCTCTACGCGCTTGCGTCCGATACGGGCGGCAAGGCCCTTCTCGATTACAACGATCTGACTCTTGGAATTGTGCAGGCTCAGCAGGCCGTTACGAGCTACTACATACTCGGCTACTACACCACTAAGCCGGCTCTTGACGGCAAATATCGCAAGGTGAAGGTAACGCTCGCGGGAGACACTGCGGCGAAGCTGGATTATCGTGTTGGCTACTATGCCGGAAAGACCTTCAGTAAGTTCACGACGGCCGATAAAGAACGGCAGCTCGAAGATGCTCTGATGCAGGGCGACCCCATTACCGAACTCACTATCGCAATGGAAGTGGATTACTTTCAGCTCAACGGAGCCGAGTACTTCGTTCCGGTTGCGATGAAGATACCGGGCAGTGAACTTGCTCTCGCCCGCCGCGGCGGCGCTGAACATACCGTGATCGATTTCATCGGCGAAGTGAAAGACGAATACGGCACCACAGTCAGCAACGTTCGGGACAAAGTGGATATCAAACTTACCGGAGCAACGGCGGCGGAACTCGTCAAACGCCCCATCCAATACGACACGGGTTTCACGCTGCTCCCCGGAATTTACAGTATTAAGGTGCTTGCGCGCGACGATGAAACCGGGCGCATCGGAACTTACCTGACTAAGTTCCTGGTCCCGAACCTCAATAAGGAAGACAAGCGCATCCCGATTAGCTCCGTGGTTCTGAGCAGCCAATTAGTCGATATGCGGGATGCTCTGTTCACAGCTAAAGACAGGGATAAGGGTCTCATCAACGCGAATCCTCTGGTTCAGAACGGCCAAAAGCTGTTGCCGAACGTTACTCGTGTATTCAGCCGAAGCAAAGACATGTATGTCTACCTGCAGGCATATGAACCAAAGGCGACCGCCATGCAGCCGCTGGTTGCGTTTGTCACGTTCTATCGCGGTCAGACCAAGGCTTTCGAGACCGCCCCGCTCCCGGTTACTGAAGGTCAGGCCAACAAACTGAAGACTGTGCCGCTGAAATTTATCCTCTCGCTCGGTCAGCTTCAGCCAGGCAGGTATAACTGCCAGGTAACTGTGCTCGATCCAACAGGACAGAAAGCATCGTTCTGGCAAGCTCCTGTTATGCTTGCTCCGTAAGGAGCGCTTAAATATGTCTGCAGGAGTAGTTTCCGGCGTTGCCGCGGCGCAACAGCAGAATCAAATCGCGAACGCAGTGAAGGCTTTCGGGACCGTCGTCACGGTCGAGCCCGACGAGTTCCTGAAAATTGCGGGTTTGCAGACTCAACCTCTGATAGCCGTCGCGGAAGGCGGCTTTTTCAAGACGACGCACCAGTATCTGACCAGCTACAAGGGCCTGGCCTTCTTCACAAAATCGCCAACACCCTTGACCCTGCAGCCGGATGCACAGGTCATCAAGGCGGCCTCGATCAAGGTCCCGGACTAGGCATCCGCGTGATAGCATGAGGTCGTGTTCAGGCCGACTAGCATACTAACCCTCGTCTTGCTCGCGTCAGTTGCCTTAAATGCGCAGGCTCCGCAAAAGCCCCTGCGCGAAAGGCTGCTCGAACGCGCTCTCAAAGGCGATGCCGAAGCTCAGTTCGATCTCGGCAAGAACTACGAAGCCGGGCGCATCGGGCTTCCGAAAGATTTCGTCCAGGCCGAGCACTGGTACCGCGAAGCCGCTAATCAGGGCGACCCGTTTGCCCAGGCGAGCCTCGCCATCCTGTACGGCTTCGGCAAAGGAGTTCCGCCGGATCTCGTCCAGGCTCTAATGTGGTACGACCTTGCTGTCGATCACACCAAAGGGGGCGATCAGGTATCCATCAGGGAAATGCGCGACGATCTCGCCGGGCGCATGACCAAAGAGCAGATAGCCGAAGCCCGGCGCCTCGCCGAAGAGTGGAAGCCCCAACCAAAGCCTCAGTGACGCCGCAGCCTCTGATGATCCTTTAGAATGCAGCGGTCCATCACAACCTGAAGTCCCGCGGCCTGAGCTTTCTCAGCCGCTTCCCGATGCACCACTTCTTCCTGCATCCAGATGCACTTCGCGCCTATCCGAATTGCGGCATCTACAATTTCAGGTACATACCGCGACTGCCGAAACACGTTAACGATGTCGACCGGAAACGGCACCTCATCCAGCGTGGCGAACGCCTTCTCGCCCAACACTTCCGTCTCGTTCGGATTCACCGGAATGATTCGGTAACCCATGGCCTGCATGTATTCGCTGACGCCATAGCTGGGCTTCCACGGCGTGCCGGAAAGCCCCACTACCGCGATCGTCTTAGCGCTTTTCAGCAGGCTTTCTATATTGCTCGGTGACATCGCGCTTTGCCATCTTCATCAGCTTACTGACTTCTTCCGGGGTCAAAAAACGGAATTCCCCATGCTTGAGTTTGCCCAGTTCCACAGGGCCAATGCGAACCCGCCGCAGCTTCTCAACCAAATGTCCAAGATGTTTGAACATGATACGGATCTGCTGGTTCCGCCCCTCGATCAGCTTGACCTCGTACCACGGGTTATCTCCCGGACGTATAAGCCGCAAACCCGCCGGCGCCGTCCGCTTACCGCTCAAAGGAATTCCCGTGCGGAACTTCTCTTCCTCTTCGAAAGTGAGCGGCCCTTTGATCTTCACCAAATACGTTTTGGGGATGTGGCTTTTGGCCGAAATGACGGTATTCGCAAACTCACCGTCGTTGGTGAGCAGCAGCAGCCCGTCGCTGTGGTAGTCCAGCCGGCCCACCGGATAAACACGCACCTTTAGCCCTTTCAGAAGGTGCATTACCGTAGTTCGGCCCTGCGGATCTTCCGCTGTCGTCACCACCGAATCGGGCTTGTTGAGCGCAATATAAACATGCTGACTAACCTGGCGCAGCAACTTGCCATCAACCTTAATGTGGTCCGTTTCAAAGTCTGCTTTGGTGCCAAGCTCGGTCACCACTTTCCCGTTTACCGTAACCCGGCCTTCCAGAATCAGTTCCTCGGATTTTCGTCGCGACGCAACACCCGCGCCCGCCAGGATCTTCTGGAGTCTCTCTTCCGCCACTATTGAACCTCTTCTTTCGCCGGCTCCTGCTCGGGTTTGGGCTCGTCGGATTCGGCGGGCATTTCCGGCTTGGGCTCTTCATCTCGCGCCAAATCTTCCTGCACACGGAACAGCAGCGGCTCGGATGGCGAAGGCTTGTGCTGCATTTCGCTCGGCGCGTCTGCTTCCGTATCGAGCCGCCCGATTTCCTGGAACTCCTTCAAAGTCGGCAGTTCCGCCAGGTCCTTCAGCCCGAACTGCACCAGAAATTCACGCGTTGTCTTATACAGGATCGGCTTCCCGACTACCTGCTTGCGCCCCGCCGTCGCAATTAGCTTTCGGTCGATCAGGGTTTTCAGCACGCTCGCGCCCTGCACTCCGCGAATGTCCATGATCTCCGGCGCCGTGATGGGTTGCTTGTATGCGATTACCGCAAGAGTTTCGAGCGCCGCCAGTGAAAGTTTCAGCGGAGGATTGAGATTCTTGACGAATCGCCGCACCGCATCGTGATGCTCCGGTTTTGTCGCCATTTTGAAACCGCCGGCGATTTCCTTGATGCTGAGGCCGCGTGACGATTGTTCGTAGTCCGCCGCAAGCTGCTCCAGCAGATCGATCACACGCTCGCGCGGTTGCTCCAGCCCCGCGCAAATCTGGTCAATCGTGAGCGGCTCGTCGGTCACATACACGATTGCTTCGAGCACGGCTTTTAGCTCGGCATCCGCTACCGGCATGGTGACTAACGGCTCGTCGTCCGAGTCCGGCAGCAGGTCCTCCGGCAAAATCTCCTCCGGCGCATCGGATACCTCGCTCGCCTGCTCAGCAACAGCTTCCTGTTGATTCAAAGCCGCGGGGCTTTCCTCAGCCACGCCGGCGGGCTGAATTTCTTCTGTGTCGCTGGATGCCATTCCTCTATTTGTATTCCTCTTCGATTTCGGCGGTCGCCGCCACTGCGGATTCGTCGAAACGCTCGCCTTTTCCAAGCGCGATCTCGCCGAACAGTTCCGCCTGCAGAATCTCCACCGCATGCATCTTCACCATTTCCAGCACGGCCAGAAACAGGCAAATCATCGCGCGCCGGCTGCGCTGCTTTTCCATCAGTTGCAAAATAAACAGCGGCTTGTCTCGTCTTGAATCTGTCAGCAGCATTCTCACATGGGTCACCATGTCGCTAACTGAAATCTCCTCGTCGCGGACCTCATAGATCGGGCGGCTCTTCACCCGTTCCAGAATCTCCCCGAACGCTTTCACAAGATCGAACAGGCTGACCGCGAGCCCGGGATCGTCATCGTCGGCCGCAAATTGCTTAATCTGCGGATTCGACCATACGTTCTCCTCGATCATCCGCTTCTGCTGCAGCATCTCCGCGGCATCTTTGAAGCGCTGATGCTCGAGCAATCGCTGCACCAGTTCTTCGCGCGGATCCTCTTCCTTCTCGCCTTCCTTCTTCAGCGCCGGATCGGTCGGCAGCAGCATCCGCGATTTGATGTGAATCAGCGTCGCCGCCATGAACACGAACTCCGCCCCGATATCCAGATCCATCTCGCGCGCCTTCTCCAGATAGAGCAAATACTGCGACGTGATGGTAGCGATAGGAATGTTCTTAATATCGATCTGCTGCCGGCGAATCAGATCCAGCAACAGATCGAGCGGCCCGTCATAATGATCCAGGTGGACGTCCAGCGGCGATGGCGATGAAGATTCCGGCACGGTGGGTAATCTTTGATTGTACTGTGCCTTGCCAGAACGCGGTTTTAACACTCTTGTCTCACACAAGATGAGCCTGAGATCGGAATTGGATTCTCACACAAGATGAGCCTGAAGGGGAGGATCGGGATGCTGGGGATTGATCATCAGCATGGACGATTCGGAGACGACGAG
>Ga0105240_10004761_pt1 | contig 20490 bp, 17 predicted proteins | sample KBSC54metaG_FD_80426 | JGI IMG/M metagenome (GOLD analysis project Ga0105240, IMG submission 80426) | Corn rhizosphere microbial communities from Kellogg Biological Station, Michigan, USA - KBS C5-4 metaG | ecosystem: Host-associated > Plants > Roots > Rhizosphere > Soil | place: Michigan, USA... | reverse complement strand
TCAACGACCATCTGGTGAGCTGCTTTTGCCATGAAACCTGCGCCGGAAAGCATCGCGCGCCGCGCCTCAAAATCAAATGACGGTCAGAAAAAACCGGTCCACGCCTGCAACCTCCACCCGCGTCTGGCAACGGATGTTGTCGGGGCGGCGGCTCGACCTCCTGGACCCCTCGCCGTTGGATATCGAGATCGCCGATATCGCCCACGGCCTGGCGCGCGTCGCGCGCTGGAACGGCCAGACCCGCGGCGCTCATATTTTCTCGGTGGCGCAGCATACGCTGTTGGTCGAAGCGGTAATGCGCGAGCAGACGCCGCGCGTCGATGTCAGCTTCCGGCTCGCGGCGCTGCTGCACGATGCGCCGGAATATGTCATTGGCGACATGATTTCGCCGTTCAAGACGGTACTTGGCGGCGACTACAAGGTCGTGGAAAAGCGGCTGCTTGCGGCGATTCATATTCGCTTTGGACTGCCGCCGCTGCTTGCGCCCGAGATTGTGCGGCACATCAAGGAAGCCGACAGGGGCGCGGCATACCTCGAGGCGACGGAACTCGCAGGCTTCGCGCAAGCCGAGGCGAAACGCCTGTTTGGCCGCGATCCCGGCCTGCCCGCGGCCGCCCGGCAGGATTATCTGACGCCCTGGACCGCGGCCAGGGCCGAGAAGCGGTTCATGGCGCGGTTCATGGCATTGCACACGTGAATGCGACGCTTTCACCGCCCCGCGACCGGGCCTATAACTAACGCGACAAAAGGAACACGATGATTCACGTCTGCTCGCTCGCCGCCCTTCCCGATACCGTCAAGGCCACCGGCGCCAGCCACGTCCTGACGGTCATGGCCAATGTCGATCAGGTGCAGCGGCCGGCATCGGTGCTCCCGGCCAATCATCTGAAAGTGGCGATGGACGACATTACCGAACAGATCGAGGGCTTTGTCGCGCCCTCGGATTCCCATATCGAGCAGGTGTTGAACTTCGTGCGCGGCTGGGACCGCAACGCGCCGCTCGTCGTGCACTGCTATGCCGGCATCAGCCGCTCCACCGCGAGCGCGTTTGCGGCCGCCTGTCTGCTCAATCCGCATCGCGATGAAATTTCGATCGCACGGCAAATTCGTGCCGCCTCCCCGATCGCGTCGCCGAACCGCTTGATCGTGAGTCTGGCGGACCGAGCGTTAGGGCGAGAGGGGCGGATGCTGCGCGCGCTCGACGAAATGGGCCCGGGCAGCATGATGGTCGAAGGCCGGCCGTTCCGCATCGATCTCGACTGAGCTTGCCGAAAAAGCTTTCGGACGCTTGAACTTTTATCTGCCGGGTTCACACTTACTGGATTGCAACGGCCTGGAAGCGATTTCGGGGCGGCCGGCGCGTGCGCGGGCGACGTTAAGGATTTTGACGCGATAAGCCCTGATGCGGGCCGATCGCCTGGAGGCTTGATGTTCGATTTGCCGTTCGACTTTTTTGCGCTGGTGATTGCCGTCGTCGCGTTCATTTTCGCGCGCAAGGCCTTCAATCAAGCCGCGATGCTGCGCGCGCGGCTGGACGCGATCGAAGCGACGGGATTGCAGGTGAGGCCCGGCCCGCCGCCGCTCACGTCGCGCGAGGCGTTTGAGCAGACCCAGGCAACTTCATCGCCGGGCGTTGCACCCGAACAACCGGCAGCTGATGCTGAGTCGGTCGCGCCTGTCGCGGAGGACCAAACCGCCGCGCCAACGGGCACCGTCGGCGGGGCGACCGCGGCGCCCCCGCCGCTTCCGCAACCGGGCCCCGGCTTCGAGGAGCGCATCGGCACCCGCTGGGTGGTCTGGGTTGGCGGATTGACGCTGGCGCTGGGCGGCTTCTTCATGGTCCGCTATTCGATCGACGCGGGGCTGCTCGGGCCCGGCGTACGTACCTTGCTCGGCGGCGCGTTCGCGCTGGCGCTGCTTGCATCGGGCGAATGGACGCGCCGCCAGGAGAGCATTTCCGCGATCGAAGCGCTGCCGATCGCCAATATCCCGGCGATTCTCACCGCCGCCGGGACAGCCGTGGCGTTCGCCACCGTCTACGCTGCGTATGCGCTGTACGACTTTCTCGCGCCCGCGACCGCGTTCATTCTCTTGGGAATGGTGGCGCTGGGCACGCTCGCTGCGGCGCTGTTGCACGGGCCGGCGCTGGCGGGCCTCGGCATCGTCGCCGCATTCCTCACCCCTGTGCTGGTCTCTTCGGACAAGCCGGACTATTGGGCGCTGTACATCTATCTCGCCATCGTCACCGCGGCGGCCTTCGGGCTTGCGCGTATCCGGCTGTGGCGCTGCCTCGCAGTCACCACCATCGCGTTCGCGCTGCTCTGGACCTTGCCCTGCCTGCCATGCGGCCCGTCGATGGTCGGGCCGCACGCGTTCCATGTCGTGTCTGGGTTTGTCCTCGCGGCATTGCTGGTGGTGTGCGGTTTCATGTTTGGCCCGCCCGCGGACGAAGGCCAGATCGAGCCGATCTCGTCAGGCTCGCTTGCGGCCTATCTATTGGGCGCCACGGTGATCGTACTCGCGAGTTCTCATGCCGATGCCGCCATCATCGTGTTCGCTGCTCTGGTGGCCGGCACATTGTTGGTGGCATGGCGCGCGCAGGCCGCCACCGGCGCAATCGCCGCCGCGGCCGTGTTCGTCTTCGTGGTGTTTGCCGAATGGGCCGTCCGCGGCAATCCGGACATGCTGGTGCTGCCGGGCGGGCCGCTGCCGGGCATCGGCCCCGCCGCCACCGACAGCTCCGTCGCATTGCATCTGATCACGGCTGCGATCTTCGCGGCAGGCTTCGGCGCCGCCGGATTTTTGGCGCAGGGCCGCTCGGTCAGCGCCATCATCACGGTGGTATGGTCGGCCGCCGGCGTGTTCACGCCGCTGGCGCTGTTGATCGCGCTCTACGCCCGTATCGCGCATCTCGACCGCTCGATCCCGTTTGCAATACTGGCGGTGATTCTTGCGGCGGCGTATGGCGCCGCGACTGAAATTCTCGCAAAGCGCGACAATCGGCCAGGACTGCCGATTTCGATCGCGCTGTTCGCCACCGGCACGCTGGCCGCACTGGCGCTGGCCCTGACCTTTGCGCTCGAAAAAGGCTGGCTCACGATCGCGCTGGCGCTGATGTCGATGGGAACGGCATGGATTTCGATGCAGCGGCCGATCCCGTTCCTGCGCTCGCTGGCCGCCATTCTTGCCGGCATCGTGGTGCTGCGCATCGGCTACGAGCCGCGCATCGTCGGCAATGCCGTCGGCACCACGCCGATTTTCAACTGGCTGTTGTGGGGCTACGGCATTCCGGCGCTGTCGTTCTGGGCCGCCAGCGTCTTCCTGCGCCGCCGCGGCGACGACGCGCCGCTGCGTGCGGTGGAATCGGCGGCGATCCTGTTCACCGTGCTGCTGGCGTTCACGGAAATCCGCCATGCCGTGAACGGCGGCGACATCTACCGCGTCAATACTTCGCTCACAGAGTTCGCGCTGCAAGTATGCGTCGCGCTCGCGATGGCGATCGGCCTGGAGCGGCTGCGCATCCGCACCGGCAGCATCATCCACAATGTCGGCGCGGTATTGCTCACGGTCTACGCCGGACTTGCCACGGTGTTCGGTCTAATGTTGCTGGAGACGCCGATAGTGTGGCCGACCAATGTCGGCGGCGTCTTTATCAACCTCCTCCTGCTGGCCTATGCGCTACCCGCCGTGCTGGCGTTGCTACTCTCCCATGCGGTGGCGGGCCGGCGCCACCCCGCCTACGCCAACACGATCGCGGCGGGTGCGCTCGTTCTCGCGCTGACCTATGTAACATTTGAAATCCGCAGGCTCTACCACGGCCCGGTCCTGACCAGAGGCGATACCAGCGGCGCCGAGCAATACAGCTATTCGATTGCGTGGCTGGCGTTCGGCGTGATCCTGCTCGGCATCGGCATCGTCTTCAATTCGCAGCGCGCCCGGCTCGCGTCGGCCGCCGTGATCGCGCTTACGATCCTGAAGGCATTCCTGATCGACATGTCGACGCTGACAGGGGTCTACCGCGCGCTGTCGTTCATGTGCCTGGGCCTGGTGCTGGTGGCGATCGGCTGGCTGTACCAGCGGATCCTGTTCCGCAGGCAGGCGCCGCCAGCCGTGCCCGTTGTGCAGCCAGGCACATAGGCTTTCGACATCCGCTGTGGCGAAGATAATGAAGGCCGGCTTTGCAACAGCCAGCTTTCGCTTCGATCGAGCGTGGTGGGATGTGCGGCGCAGGTGAATGCCGACGTCCGATCAGTCGGTCGAGCGGCGCAGTTCCGGAGCGCTGTCCGATTTCACAGGCTCGATCCTGGCGCTTTCGACGTGGGGAGTCTCGACGCGCGCGGCTACGTCTGCATGCGATGCATCGGCCGAGCGGGTCTGCTGTGGCGGATGCAGCGAACGCGGCCGGGCCACCGCCCGCGCCATCAGCATCTGTGCCGCGCCCTGGTGACGGAAATCGCAATAGGCGAAGCCCATGCCCGACACCGATCCGCGGAAGTTGCGCTCGTCTTTCTTGTCGAGATTGAAACAGGGTTCGAACGGAATGCCCTTGATCGACGCACAGACGGATTGGCCGTGGACCTGAAGCGTGTTGCCGGGCAACCGCATGTGGCGCACCGGACCGGACCCCGAAAATTGCACCGCGCCTGTTGCGCCGCCGTCATCGAGTACCCGGCCTGCGCCCCTTGTGCCGTCAAAACAAATAAATGCGAACACCTTGCCGGATACAAATTTGCGGGCCTCTTCCGCGTTCATCATCTGTCCGGCCAAAGCGGGCGCAATTACCGCACTGGCCGTAACGGCCCCCAACACGAAACGCGCAACCATGCTGTAACTCCGACTTACTGAGCGCGGGCAACCGCCTGATCTCTCTTTACCCGCTGCTTACCATACCAACCATGGCAACATTGGAGCAGCTTGGTTGGTAAAGTCTGAACAAGATTAGAGAATTTTTACCACGATTCGGCCGCGGACCTGGCCGGCGAGGATCTTGACGCCAGCGTCGATGACCTGGTCCAGACCAATTTCATGAGTAATTTCAGTAAGTTTGCCCCGATCGAGGTCGCTTGCGAGTCGGCTCCAGGCGGCCTTTCGCAATTCGATGGGGCACATCACGGAATCGATGCCGAGGAGACACACCCCGCGCAAAATAAACGGCGCCACCGAGGACGGCAGGTCCATGCCGGCGGCGAGCCCGCAGGCGGCGACGGCGCCGGCGTATTTCGTCATCGAGAGAACGTTGGCGAGCGTGGTCGAGCCGACGCTGTCGATCCCGCCCGCCCAGCGCTCCTTCGCCAGCGGCTTGGCCGGGCCTGACAGCTCGCTGCGATCGATCACCTCGGCCGCACCGAGGTCCCTGAGATAGCCGGCCTCGGACATCCGGCCGGTCGATGCGATGACGTGATAGCCGAGCTTCGAGAGCACCGCTGATGCGACCGAGCCGACGCCGCCCGCGGCGCCGCTGACGACGACGGGACCGTCCTTCGGGGTGAGGCCGTGCTTTTCCAGCGCCAGCACCGCGAGCATTGCAGTGAAGCCGGCGGTACCGATTGCCATCGCTTCGCGCGTCGACATCCCATCGGGGACGCGCACCAGCCAATCGCCCTTGACCCGCGCCTTCTCGGCGTAAGCGCCGAGCTGGGTCTCGCCCATGCCCCAGCCGGTGCAGATCACCTTGTCGCCGGCCTTCCACTGCGGATGCGACGACTGCTCGACGGTGCCGGCCAGGTCGATACCCGCGATCATCGGAAAGCGCCGCACCACCGGCGCCCTGCCGGTGACGGCGAGGCCATCCTTGTAGTTCAGCGTCGACCATTCGACCCGCACGGTGACGTCGCCCTCCATCAATTCGGCTTCGTCGAACTGCGCGAGCGCGGTCGTGGTGCCTTTGTCCGCCTTGTCGATCCTGATCGCCCTGAATGTTCCCACCACGCACTCCCGGATGCTCGTTTACTCGATTTCCGGAGCTTGAACGGTCTATGCCGGCTGCGCAACCGGGCGCGCCACCGGCGCTTCGACGATCGGCAGGTTGATCAGCGCCGACAATACGCCGAACAGGACCGACAGCCACCAGATCGGCGCGTACGACCCGAATTTCTCGAATACGATGCCCCCGAGCAGGACGCCGAGGAAGCCGCCGACCTGATGGCTGACAAAGGCGAATCCATACAGCGTCGAAAACCAGCGCGTACCGAACATCAGTGCTACCAGCGCCGAGGTCGGCGGCACGGTCGAGAGCCAGGTCAGGCCGGTGGCTGCGCCGAACATGATCGCCGAGAAGGTGGTGATCGGGAACGAGATGAAAGCGACGATCGACATCGCCCGCAGGAAATAGATCGCCGACAGGATGTAGCGCTTTGGAAATCTGTTTTGCAGCACACCGACGCTCAACGAACCAATGATGTTGAACAGGCCGATCGCGGCGATCACCCAGCCGCCGGTTTGCGCTGACATGCCGCGATCGACCAGATAGGCGGGCAGATGCACGGTGATGAAAGCCAGCTGAAAGCCGCAGGTAAAGAAGCCGAGCACCAGCAACACATAAGAGCGATGGCCGAACGCTTCCGCCAGCGCCGTCCTGAACGACTGCTGGTCGGCGGCAGGCACATCGGTCGGTGTCGCCGGCGGGGTGGCGAGCGCAAGCGACAGCGGGATGATCAGCAGCATCAGCCCTGCGAATACGATCAAGGCCGTCTGCCAGCCGAAATTGTCGATCATCGCCACGCCGAACGGCGCGAACAGGAATTGCCCGAACGATCCGGCGGCGGTTCCGGCGCCCAGCGCTACTCCGCGCCGTTCGGGCGGCAGCAACTTGCTGAATGCCGATAGCACCAGATTGAACGAACAGCCGGACAGTCCGAAGCCGATCAAAACGCCGGCGCCGACATCAAGCGACAAGGGCGTCGCGGCGTAGCGCATCATGAACAGACCGCTGGCGTAAAGCACGGCGCCGACACACATCACGCGCAGGACGCCGAACCGGTCGGCGATCGCGCCGGCAATCGGCTGACCCAGCCCCCACAACAGATTTTGAACCGCAAGCGCGAGGCCGAAGACGTCGCGGCCCCATGAAAACTCCCGGCTTATCGGCTGAACGAAAAAGCCAAGACTCGATCGGGGCCCGAAGCTCAACAGGCCGATCGCGCAACCGCACACGATGATGACGAGCGGCGTGCGCCAATTGCCGAAGCCGGAGGCCGGCCGAAACTCGTCTGCAGTGGCTGTCATGCGAATCCCCCGATGGTGGGTACCGGAGTGGCAAGGCCGACCGGGTACGTTGCAGGGAGTTAATGCATTCGCATGCAAATCCCAATCGGCAGCTTCGCGAAAAGTCGGCGCGCAATGCAGCGATGCAAATTGGCGGGGGCAGCCTTGGTCCGGACCATTCTGGTCCCTTCATTCCGGCTTTGCGCGCGCCTACAACTGTTCAATTACACCGCGGGGAATGACGCGACATTGGGTCAGGACGTCGTTAGCGCCGCACCGTCGAGTCCGACAACTCGGCCGAGCTATGCGCGGCTTCCGCGAGTTTTGCCGAGATTGCCGCGGTCTGCGCCGGCGTTCCCCAGCTCGGCGCGTCGCTGCCGTCGCCCCAGGCCCGCGGCCGGTAGAAGGTATGTACCCCGAACTTGTACATCTTCTTCATTTCATTGACCCAGGACGGGCGCACCCAATAGGCGTGGTAGTGCGTCGACTTGGCGACTTCCGGCAGCCAAAGCTGGCCGTCGAGCATTGCCTTGGCGATTTTTTTGGCGCGGTCCCACATGTCGGGTTCGCGCACGACGTCGGCGACATTGTCGCAGGCGAAGGTGAACTGGCACGCGAGATGGCGATGCTTGTTCTGGTAGACCACGCCGCACACCGTGTTCGGATAGAAACCGGAGAATGCGCGGTTCATCACCACCTGCGCCACCGCGATCTGACCGCGCACGGCCTCGCCGCGGGCTTCGAAATAAACGGCTTCAGCGAGGCATTTCTCGGATTTGGCGCGCGCCTTCTCATCGAAGAGGCCGAGACGCTCGGCCGGCGTCTTCACGCGCTGATTGTCGGAGTTGACTTCACCTTTGGCGGCGATGCTCTCGCCGCTTTCGGCGGCCTTCGGCGGCTCATCCGCGGCTGGCGGCAGCGATGCCATCACCTTCATGTCCGGATCGGGCAGCGCGCCCGGCATCACGATCAGCGGCTCTTCGCCGGGCTGCCAGCGTTCCATATTCTCAACGGGGCCGCCGAGCGAGCTGCTTCCAAAAAACAGGCTTGCGGTCTTCACCGAAAAACCGTCATGCGACGGGGTAGGCTCGAGCGGAATCGCTGTGGCATCGGGCGCGACTTTCAAATCGTCGAGCGGCTGGGCCTCGAGCGACATCGATACATCGTATTGGGCGAGCGGCGGCGCGCTCAGCGCTTCCGCAAGTTCCGGGTCGAGGGATATACGCTCGGCCGACGGCGCGACGGCGGCGGTTTTTGCGCCCGCCACGGAGGCATTGGACGTCGATGGGTCTTCGGTCGTAGGCGCGGCCTGGGCGGGCGTCGGCGCTGGCGTCTCGGGCGGGACAGTGACGAGGCGATCGCCCTTCAGCGTGCGATCGACCTTGGGGAAGTCGGACGCCTGATACCGCGGCGGCGGCTGCGCCAGCGGATTGCGCGTCAGCGAGCCGGTGATGCCGATGCCCTGGTTGTCGAGGCTGGCCAGCCGATAGCTCACGGTCTGCGGCGTCGAGGTCCCGATCGGGCGGCCGAAGCTGTAGGTGGCGACCTGGATGGTGCTGGCGGCGGAGAAAACCCGTTTCTGCCAGCGTTCGGCGACGCCCGGCTGCCGGGCCAGCAGGGAAGCGATATCCTGATATCCAATCTCGTTCGGGATCAATGCGAAGACGCAGAGACCAAGACCGAAGGACGCGAAACGCGCGTCCCTCGGCCGGTGACGCAACTGTAACATCGATACGCTCACGCAACGCAACTCACACGATCGAACTCAGTACATCCGTGCAATTCGATCTTTTTTGGTGGTATCGAATTTAGGTTGCGAGGGAGTTAATCGGCGTTGCACGCCGGATACAGGCAAGGATTAGCAACGGGTTGCGCGGTCACAACGAAAACGTTGGTAAACAGCCGCTCGAACAAAATGGTAAATATAGCGTCAACGAAAATGATGAAGAAATTTTTTCGCAAGGCCGCTCTATTCTGTCAGCGAAGCCTTGATGGCCAACAACGCCTTTTTGAGTGCCGGAAGATCGTCTCTCACGGCGTTCCATATAATCTGGCCGTCTACGCGCTGATCCTAACGACCACCGGTGGACTGGCCCGCCTCCCGGAGGGATTTGACGTCAGTCTCAAAACAGGTGTTGGGCCTCACGCCTGACTGGCGATGGCTTTGCCGAGCGCGGCCTGCGCCGCGGCCAGCCGCGCGATCGGCACGCGGTAAGGCGAACACGAGACATAGTCCAGTCCGATCTCGTGGCAGAACGCGACCGAGGCGGGATCGCCGCCGTGCTCGCCACAAATGCCGACCTTGAGATCGGGTCGGGTCTTGCGCCCGCGCTCGACGCCGATCTTCACCAGTTCGCCGACGCCGTCGCGATCGACCGAAACGAACGGGTCGATCTCCAGGATGCCCTTGGCGATGTAGATGCCGAGGAATCCGGCGGCGTCGTCGCGGCTGATGCCATAGGTGGTCTGCGTCAGGTCGTTGGTGCCGAACGAAAAGAACTCCGCCGTTTTGGCGATATCGCCGGCCATCAGGCAGGCGCGCGGCAGTTCGATCATGGTGCCGACCTGATAGCTCAGTTTGGTTCCGGTCTGCTTCATCACCGACTGCGCCGTGGCGTCGATGCGCGCCTTGACCAGATCGAACTCCATCTTGGTTGCGATCAGCGGCACCATCACTTCGAGGCCGACCGCCTTGCCGGTGCGTTTTTCCGCTTCGACCGCGGCTTCGAAGATGGCGCGAGACTGCATCTCGGCGATCTCGGGATAGGCAATGGCGAGGCGGCAGCCGCGGAAGCCAAGCATCGGATTGAATTCGGCGAGATCGCGGGCGCGATCGGCCAGCCGCCGCGGATCGGTATTCATCGCACGCGCGACTTCCTCGATCTCGGCCTGGGTGTGCGGCAGGAATTCATGCAGCGGCGGATCCAGCAGCCGGATCGTCACCGGCAGGCCCTTCATGATCTCGAACAACTCGACGAAATCCGCGCGCTGCATCGGCAGCAGTTTCGACAGCGCGGCGCGGCGGGCCTGTTCGTCCTCGGCGAGAATCATCTCGCGCACGGTGCGGATCCGGGTTTCCTCGAAGAACATGTGTTCGGTGCGGCAAAGCCCGATGCCCTCGCCGCCAAACTTGATAGCGGTGCGCGCGTCGTCCGGCGTATCGGCATTGACGCGAACCCCGAGCTTGCGGACCTGATCGGCCCACCCCATCAGCGTGCCGAATTCGCCCGACAATTTCGGCTCGATCATCGGCATCCGCCCGGCCAGCACCTGGCCCAGCGATCCGTCGATGGTGATGACGTCGCCGGTCTTGAAGGTGCGCGGGCCGATGCTCATGGTGCCGCGGCCGTAATCGACGCGGATGGTGCCGCAGCCGGAGACGCAGGGCTTGCCCATGCCGCGCGCGACCACCGCGGCGTGCGAGGTCATGCCGCCGCGCGTGGTCAGGATGCCTTCCGCCGCGTGCATGCCGTGAATGTCTTCCGGGCTGGTCTCGATCCGAACCAGAATGACCTTGCGGCCATCGGCCTGCAGTTTCGCGGCCTCATCGGATGAGAATACGATTTCGCCGGCGGCGGCGCCCGGCGACGCCGGCAGGCCGGTCGCAATGACATCGCGCCTGGCCGAGGGATCGATGGCCGGATGCAGCAATTGATCGAGCGAGGCGGGATCAATCCGCGACACCGCGTCCTTCTTGCTGATCAGGCCTTCATTGGCGAGCTCGACGGCGATGCGCAGAGCCGCCTTCGCGGTGCGCTTGCCGCCGCGGGTCTGCAGCATCCACAGCTTGCCCTGCTCGACCGTGAACTCCATGTCCTGCATGTCGCGGTAATGCTTTTCGAGCAGCGTGTAGATCCGCGTCAGTTCCTTGAACGCCTCGGGCATCGCGGTTTCCATCGATGCCTTGTCGGAGCCGGACTCCTTGCGCGCGTATTCGGTGATGTCCTGCGGCGTGCGAATGCCCGCCACCACGTCCTCGCCCTGCGCGTTGATCAGGAATTCGCCGTACAGCTTGCTCTCGCCGGTCGAGGGATTGCGTGTGAACGCAACCCCGGTCGCCGAGGTCTCGCCCATATTGCCGAACACCATCGCCTGCACGTTGACCGCGGTGCCCCAGGACTCCGGAATGTCATGCAGCCGCCGATAGGTCACCGCGCGCGCGTTCATCCATGATGAAAACACCGCCCCGATCGCGCCCCACAATTGCGCGTGCGGGTCCTGCGGGAAATCCTTGCCGGTTTCGCGCGCCACCGCATCCTTGTAGCGGCCGACCAGGTCGACCCAGTCGTCTCCGGTCAAGTCGGTGTCGAGCGAATAGCCCTGGCTATCCTTGAAGGTATCGAGAATGTCCTCGAAATGAGAATGCTCGAAGCCGAGCACCACGTCCGAATACATCGTGATGAAGCGGCGGTAGCTGTCATAGGCAAAGCGGCGATCGCCCGACATTTCGGCCAGCGCTTCCACCGTCTTGTCGTTGAGGCCGAGGTTGAGCACGGTATCCATCATGCCCGGCATCGAGGCGCGGCCGCCGGAACGCACCGAAACCAAGAGCGGATTCTTCGGATCGCCAAACGCCTTGCCGGTCAGTTTGCCGACATGATCCAGCGCCTTTTCGACCTGCGCCTTCAATGCGCCAGGATAGGATTTGTTGTGCGCGTAAAAGTAAGTGCATACCGAGGTCGGAATCGTGAAGCCGGGCGGCACCGGCAGGCCGAGATTGGCCATCTCGGCGAGATTGGCGCCCTTGCCGCCAAGCAAATCGCGCAACCCTGCTTTGCCTTCGGCCTTGCCGTCGCCGAACGTGAACACCCATTTGCCGGATTTCGTCGCGTCTGCGGCTGGCTTGCTTGTGGCAACCTTGCTGGCCGGCTTCGGCGCCGGTTTGGCCGGGCTTTTCGCCAGGGCCTTGCGGGCGGGCGGCGGGGCTTTCGCCCGGGCCGGCATGGATGGCTTTGATTTCGCTGCGATTTTCTTTGTCTTCGCTACGGCTTTGGCCATGACTTGCAAACAATCCGCGAGAGGAAAGGAGATGCGCGCCTTACACCACTTTGGACGGTTCCGCGCAAGGTGCGAAGGCCGGTTTCACCGCTACATATGAAGCCATTTGAGAACGCCGAGACCGATCAGCCCGATGCAAATCAGATAGATCGCGACCACGAGATTGAGCAGCCGCGGCATAATCAAAATGAGTATACCGGCGATCAGGGCCACTATGGCAGGAATGTGCGCAGTGGTGATGGTCATTGAAATCTCTCCGGAATGAGGTCTGCGGGAATTCGAATCGAGACCTGCATTTTATCCTCATGCACAGTTCCACGATAGCAGACGCTTGTCGCTGCAACGGGTTCCGGCGCACGCGAAGGATGCCGAAAATTGCAGCGGATGAAACCCGTTGTTCCCCGGAACAATGCCGCGCGCGATGAATTGGGTGGGATTGCGTGCCGGTGCAAACCGGCGTGCATCATCGCAAAGGGAGTTGATCATGCGGAACAGGATACTTGCCATTGCGGCGATCGCGGGCGCCATCACTGCGCCGATCGCGGCACAGGCGCAGACCGAGATCACCACGGGCGTCGTGCGCGGCGGCAGCGTGATCGTCAACGACGATATCGACGGCATCGCCGTCGACCAGCGGCCGGCGTTCCGTGAATACATCGTGCGCGAGCGCGTGCCGAGCTATGCCATTCCGGATCGCGTGATTGTGGGCGGCGTGCTGCCGGAAACCGGCGTCACTTATTACGACGTGCCGCAGACCTTCGGCGTCACGCCCTATCGCTACACCGTGGTGAACGGCCGGACCGTTCTGGTCGAACCGCGTTCCCGCCGCATCGTTCAGGTGGTCGAGTAAAGTACAATCACGCCTGAACGAATTGTCCGGACAGCCGCAGCGGCGCCCGGACAAAGGCCTCGCCCGGTTCCCCCCACCGGGCGGGGCTTTTTTGCTGCCGTCATCCTGAGGTGCGAGCAGCACTTGCGGCGGGCCTCGAAGGATGACAGCTCGCGCGCGTGGCCCATCCTTCGAGACGCGCGAAACCGCGCGCTCCTCAGGATGACGACAGCGTTCAATCCTGTATCCTGGAAAAATCGGCAACCGCGCGGGTGGCGGCGCGGATTTCATTCAAGAGCTTCAGGCGGTTCTCGCGCAGCTGCGGATCGTCGTCGTTGACCTTGACCTTGTCGAAGAACGCATCGACCGCCGGGCGCAATTTCGCCATCGCGCTCATGGCGCCGGCGAAATCTTCTTTGGCGACGGCCGCACTTGCTTCCGCCTTCACCTGATCGATCGCTTTCGCTAGCGTCTTCTCTTCAGCAAGGCTGTAGAGCGCAGGGTCCGGCGCGCCGTCGTACGCCTTGCCGTCCCTCTTCTCCTCGATGCGCAAAATGTTCGCGGCGCGCTTGGTGCCCGCGAGCAGATTCTTGCCGTCGTCGGTATCGAGAAATTTCCCGAGGGCCTCCACCCGCCGGACCACGATCAAAAGATCGTCCTGGCCTTCCAGCGCGAACACGGCATCGACGAGATCGTATCGCGCGCCCTGCTCGCGAAGTTGGACTTTGAGCCGATCGGCGAAGAAGGCGAGGAGGTCGATGCATTTTTGGTCGACATTCTTGCCGCCCCAAACCCCCAGACCTTGACCAGTACCGAATGTACCCACACCGGACCTACGTAAAGTGCTCGCAATAGATTCGAGTACTCTAGGAATGTGTTGGTTGAATATCGTCACGAGGTTCGAACGGATACTATTTTCAACGAATAGTCTAATCACCCCCAGCGCTGCTCTTCGCAACGCGTACGGATCCTTGCTTCCCGTCGGCTTTTCGTCGATGGCCCAGAAGCCGACCAGCGTGTCGATCTTGTCGGCCAGCGCAACAGCCACAATCACCGGATCGGTCGGCACGCGATCGTTCGGCCCTTGCGGCTTGTAGTGCTCTTCGCTGGCCGCTGCGACGGAAGCGTCCTCGCCCTGCGCCAGCGCGTAGTATTTTCCCATCAGGCCCTGCAACTCCGGGAATTCGCCGACCACTTCGGTCAATAGATCGGCCTTCGCCAACCGCGCGGCGCGTTTTGTCTTTTCGACATCCGCGCCAACCAGCGGCGCGATCTCCGCTGCCAGCCGTTCGATCCGCGCGATGCGCTCGCCCTGCGTGCCCAGCTTCTCGTGAAACACGATGTTTTCGAATTTCGGCAGGCGGTCTTCCAGCTTGGCCTTCAGGTCGGTTTCGTAGAAGAACTTTGCATCACTCAACCGCGCGCGGATCACGCGCTCGTTGCCCGCGACAATGGCCTTGCCGCCGTCGGAGGCTTCGATGTTGGCGGTGAGGACGAATTTGTTGGTGAGTCCGCCCGCCTTGGGATCGCTGACGACAAAGCATTTCATGTTATTTCGTATCGTGGCACGGATCACCTCATGCGGGATCGAGAGAAACTCCCGATCGAACGTTCCCATCGCCACCACCGGCCATTCGACAAGTCCTGCGACCTCGTCGAGCAGCGCCTGGTCCTCGATCAGCTCAAACCCTTGCGCGAAGGCAAGCTGCCTGGCGTCAGCCAGAATGATGTCTTTGCGCGCTTGCGGATCGAGCACGACGTTGGCCGCGTGCAGCTTTGCCTGATAATCCTCGAAGCGGCGCACGGAAATCGGCGCCGGCGCCATGAACCTGTGGCCGTACGTGGTCTGCCCGGCTTCGATGCCGTCGACGGCGAATTTCACGACATCGGGCTCCTCGGTTTCCATGCCGAAGGTGGCGACGATGGAATGCAGCGGCCGCACCCACTGCAGCGCGCCCGGTTTTACCGAGCGTTCGCCCCAGCGCATCGATTTCGGCCACGGGAAAGTCCTGATGATGACCGGCAGCATGTCGGCGAGCACGTCCAGCGTGGCGCGGCCGGGTTTTTCGATTAGCGCGACATAGAAATCGCCCTTCTTGGGATCGCGCTGGATCTTTGCCTCCTCGAGCGAGGCAAGGCCGGTGGCCTTTAGAAAACCCGCGATTGCAGCCTCCGGCCCGCCGACCCGCGGTCCCCTGCGTTCTTCCTTCAAATCCGACTGACGCGCGGGAATGCCGTGCACCGTCAGCGTCAGCCGCCGCGGCGTCGCGAACGCCTTCGCGCCTTCATAGACCAGCCCTTCGGCAACCAGCCTGTCGGTGACCATGCGGCGCAGATCGTCGGCCGCCTTCGCCTGCATCCGCGCGGGAATTTCCTCGGAGAAAAGTTCGAACAGAAGTTCGGGCATCAACCCGCTCCGCCCGCTTCGGTGTGCATCCAGGCGTCGCCGCAGGCCTTGGCCAGGTCGCGCACGCGCAAGATGTAGCTCTGCCGCTCGGTCACCGAGATTACGCCGCGGGCGTCGAGCAGGTTGAAGGCGTGGCTCGCCTTGATGCACTGGTCGTAGGCCGGCAGTGCCATCAGATGCGCCTCGCGCTCGCCGTCCTTCCAGCCGGCATCGAGGTATCGCTTGCAGGCTTCCTCGGCCATCGCGAATTGCTTGAACAGCATGTCGGCGTCGGCGAATTCGAAATTGTGCCGCGAATATTCCTGCTCGGCCTGCAGGAACACCTCGCCGTAAGTCACGCGCTCGGCGCCGTCGCGGCCATTAAAATTGAGATCGTAGACGCGGTCGACGCCCTGCACATACATCGCAAGGCGCTCGAGCCCGTAGGTAAGTTCGCCCGCGACCGGCGCGCATTCGACGCCCGCGACCTGCTGGAAGTAGGTGAACTGCGACACTTCCATGCCGTCGCACCAGCATTCCCAGCCCAGTCCCCAGGCGCCGAGCGTCGGGCTTTCCCAGTCATCCTCGACGAAACGAATGTCGTGCAGGCTTGAATCGATGCCGATGGCGGCGAGCGACTTCAGGTACAACTCCTGAAGGTCTGGCGGCGATGGCTTGATGATCACCTGAAACTGATAATAGTGCTGCAACCGGTTGGGGTTTTCGCCATAGCGGCCATCCTTGGGCCGGCGCGAGGGCTGCACATAGGCGGCCTTCCACGGTTTTGGCCCAAGCGCGCGCAACGTCGTAGCTGGATGAAAAGTGCCTGCTCCCATCTCCATATCGTAAGGCTGCAGGATCACGCAGCCTTGATCGGCCCAGAACCGCTGCAGAGCCAGAATAAAGCCCTGGAACGAGCGTTCCGGGCGCATGTGCGGAGGCAGGAGGTCCATCGTTCGGTCAGGTCTTCGCTGGGGGCTGGCAAGCGCGCGGGACCGTATCGGCGGGGGGATCGAGAATCAAGGCAATGTCCGGCGGGATTTGTCCTCGAAAATGCCGGAAGATCGCCCGCGCCGGAGTTCGTGATCTTTCTCGATCAGATTGTGACCAGCAAGAGCCGCGGCGTTCCGATAAGAGCAACCATCCTCCAGGCTTGCTCGCCGGTCTCCGGGGTGATGCCCCGCCCCGAGACCGGCGCAATTGTTTTCGCCAGCAAATTCGCGAGCAGTTAGCCCGGCCGATAGGCGCCGGTGGTGGGATCCCGCCGCAGCGTCGGAATCTCGTTCGATTTGGCGGCTTCGGCGAGACGGGCGCGGCGCGCCTCTTCCAATTCCCTGTTCACCCTCACGGCTGTCCGGTAGGCCCAGCGGACCACGGCCAGCCCACCCAGGGCGCCCGCAAATGCGATCAGCGGCGGCATCGGTCGATCCTTGTCGTTCATTGGTCACGCCCCCGTTCGGTATTGTCGCGCAACCCGCCGCGGCCTGCAATCGCCTAACCATATGGCGCGGGTTAATTCGCGTTTAAAATCCGAATTTCGCCCAAATTGCCCGGCTCTCCAGCGCCGAAATCACTTCGTCCGGCAACCCTGCGAACCCGTCCAGCTGACCAAGCGTCCCGGCGCCTGCCGATTTGCGGCCCAAAAGGCCCGATAACAGCCCCGTCGGCGGCGCAACCACCGGCGTCAGCACCTTGTCCCCGTAGCGCGCGCGCAGTGTCGAGCGCAGATCGCCGATCGCATCCGCAAGACCAAGCGAAACCGACCGTTCCCCCGCCCAATATTCGCCGGTGAAGAGAACGTCGTCGGCACCCTTGAGACGCGAGCCCCGGCTCTGCTTCACCAGCGCGATGAAGATGGCGTGGATCTCGCGCTGAAGCGCTTTCAGGCGCGCGACATCATCGGGGTTTTCCGGCAGGAACGGATCGAGCATCGCCTTGTGCTCACCGGCCGTATACAGCCGCCGCTCGACGCCGATCTTCTTGATCAACTCCTGCAATCCGAAGGAGCCGCCGACCACGCCGATCGAGCCCATGATCGAGGAAGGATCGCAAAAAATCTCGTCGCCGGCGCAGGCGATCATGTAGCCGCCGGAGGCCGCGACGTCCTCGACGAATGCCAGCACCGGCAGTTTCTTTTCCGCGGCGAGTTGCCTGATCCGCAGGTAGATCTGGCGCGACTGCACCGGCGAGCCGCCGGGCGAATTGATCACCAGCGCCACGGCTTTGGCATTCTTCATCGCGAAGGCGCGCTCGAGCACCCTGGCGACGCCGGCCAGCGACATGCCCGGCCGCAGCGGCGTCACCGCACCAATCAAGCCCGACAGCCGGACCACCGGCACCACGACGGTTCCACGCCGCAGGCGCGCCGGCAGGAATTCCATCAGCCTGTCGACCAAGTCCGGCAATCTCCAGCGATTATCCGTTTGCTCCGTCATGTGGGTACCTCGAAATTAACCACTTTTTATCACGCGGCTGTCATTGAATCGATTGGAACGCCTTTTGCATTGCAAGTGTTGGGACTGCAACGGTGCGGCGGAGAAAGACATGAAAATCTATCTACTGATGTTGCTGATCGGTACACTTTTGACCGCGATTCATTTCACTTCAGCGCCTAAACCGTCGAAAACGCTTCCGCAATAGCCCGTCTGCTCAATGCTCAAGCGACTGCGCCCGCGTTCAGCGTATCGCCAACGGCAATACTGCCCTCCCGGCCAGAATGTCCTGCACCTGTTTATTGGGCACGGCTGACTCATCATTGAGCACCAGCGCGGCATGGATTTGAGCGGGTGCCTTTCCACCTTTGACGGCGCGAATCAATATGCGAATCGCGGGGCTCTTCGCGTCACCATGAACCGGCAGAATGGCCAGGCTGCCAAAACCGCGATCGAGCGCCGCCAGCAGCTCGACGAGACCATCAGCGCGCCAGATCAGCGTGAGGACCCCGGCGGATTTCAGGATTCGTCGGCCCGCGTGAATCCAGCTCTCGAGCGTCGCCGTCGTCGCCACGTGAGCGGTCTCGCGCGCCTTGTCCGGCGAGACGCGGTGCCGGGCGGCATCGTTGAACGGCGGATTCATCAGCACGACATCGGCACTGTCGGGAGCAAGGCCGGCGGCGGCAAACGCGCCGGCGGCGGATGTAAGGTCGAGCACGATGACATCGGCCGCGATTGCATTCGAGGCGGCGTTAGCGCGCGCGAGGCCTGCGAGCGACTGATCGATCTCGACCAGAACGAGTTCGATACCGGCCACGCGTTTGGCGACCGCGAGGCCGGCGGCGCCAACCCCGGCGCCGAAATCAACCACCCGATCGCCTGAACGTGCCGGTGTCGCCGCGGCCAGCAGCATGGCGTCGTGGCCGGCGCGGTGACCTGACTTCGGCTGCCGCAGGCGCAATTGCCCGCCGAGAAACGCGTCCTCGGTGATTTCACCGGGATCAGTCATCGGCCCGCAGTTCGTGGGCGAGGCCGGCATCGCGGAGAACCTGACGCGCTTCGCGGTTATCGTCCTCATGGACCAGGATCCGGCGCGGCAGGACCCCGAGCGAGCCCTCGATAATGCTCATGTTCTGATCCAGCACCAGATGATGGATCTTGGCGCCGTCGAGCAGCGCGCCGACAGCCGAAACCAGCACTATATCGTTGGTACGAACCAGTTCCCGCAACTTCCGGCTCTCCTTTGTCGGCCCGACGTGACGGCTGAACGATGCGTTTCAATCGCTTCGTGCCCTTGCCGCGTTACCCGGCTCTTTCTATTGTTATCTCAGGATAGTCCGAATTGGGCAAATGTGGAGACCGGCGTGGCGGTTATTGTACCTTTCGAGAGCCCCTCGGGCGCTTCGATAGATGAACTGGTCGCGCTTGTCGCCGCCGACATGGAGCGCGTCAACGCCACGATACTGTCGCGGACCGGGTCGGAAGTCACCATGATCCCCGAGGTCGCCAACCACCTGATTTCCTCAGGGGGGAAAAGGCTGCGCCCGATGCTGACGCTGGCGATGGCAAATCTTACGGGCTATTCCGGCGATGGCCATATCAAGCTCGCAGCCTCGGTCGAGTTCATGCATACCGCCACATTGCTGCACGACGACGTGGTCGACGAAAGCGAATTGCGGCGCGGCAAGCTGTCGGCGCGCATGTTGTGGGGCAATGAAGCCAGCGTCCTGGTCGGCGACTTCCTGCTCGGCCAGGCATTTCGCATGATGGTCGAGGTCGGCTCGCTGCGCGCGCTCGACATTCTCTCGTCCGCCGCAGCAACGATCGCCGAAGGCGAAGTGATGCAGCTTGCGGCGGCGAAAAATACCGCCACCACGGAAGACGAATATCTCGCGGTCATCCGCGGCAAGACGGCCGAGTTGTTCGCGGCGGCCTGCGAGGTCGGGCCTGTCATCGCCAATCGACCGAAGGCCGAACAGACCGCGTGCCGCTCGGTCGGAATGAATCTGGGCATCGCGTTCCAGCTGGTGGATGATGTGCTGGACTACGGCGGCAAGGCCGCCAAGCTCGGCAAGAACATCGGCGACGATTTCCGCGAGGGCAAGATCACGCTGCCGGTGGTGCTGGCGTTCCGCCGCGGCAACGGCAGCGAGCGCGCGTTCTGGATCAACGCGCTGGAGCGCGGCGCGATCCGCGACGGCGATCTCGACCACGCCATCGGCCTGATGACCAAACACCGCGCGCTCGAAGACACCATCAACCGCGCCCAGCATTACGGGGCGATGGCGGTCGATGCGCTGGCGCTGTTTCCGGCTTCCCAAATGAAGCGCGCGCTGGAGCAGGTGGTGGCGTTTTGTCTGGCAAGGTCGCACTGACTCGCTTGCTTTAACCTCTCCCCGTTCTTCAGCCGTTCTTCAGGGGGAGAGGTCGGATCGCCTTTGGCGATCCGGGTGAGGGGCGAGGCAGTGCATTCGTAACGTCTTCAGAAATTGCGGACCGCAAGAGCCCCTCAGCCCTACCCTCTCCCCGCAAGAGCGGAGCGAGGGAGAAGTGCAGCGGCTCATTGTCTTCCTAGCTCAGCACCCCCGCATGCACCCACCACTGCGGGTGATCGAGCTGGATTTTTTGCGCCGCGCGATGCG
>Ga0105240_10004760_pt1 | contig 20491 bp, 18 predicted proteins | sample KBSC54metaG_FD_80426 | JGI IMG/M metagenome (GOLD analysis project Ga0105240, IMG submission 80426) | Corn rhizosphere microbial communities from Kellogg Biological Station, Michigan, USA - KBS C5-4 metaG | ecosystem: Host-associated > Plants > Roots > Rhizosphere > Soil | place: Michigan, USA... | reverse complement strand
CTGGATGACGTTCACGAAGTCATAAACGACGCGGCGCTCACAACCCATGATGAGGTCGAGATTACGCAAGCCGATGTCGAATTCGATCACGACGACACGCTTGCCGCGCTTCGCGAGGCCGCATGCCACACTGGCCGAGGTGGTCGTCTTGCCGACGCCGCCCTTGCCTGAAGTCACCACGATGATCTCGGTCAATATTCTCTCCTCACAGCCTTCCGGCTGCCCCCGACCTTACTCGCCTGCTGATGGCAGGTATTCAAGAACTCAATGGAGCGACACGCAAATCGTCGCCATCCAGCCACGCCTGCACCGGCTTGCCGGCGAGCTCCGGCGGCAACGTCTCGAACACACGGAATACTCCCGCCACGGATACCAGCTCGGCGTGAAATTCCTGACAGAACACGCGCGACCCGGCCTCGCCCCGCGCGCCGGCGACGGCGCGTCCGCGCAGCGCGCCGTAGATATGCACACACCCGTCCGCTATCACCTCCGCGCCTGCTCCCACCGTCGAAGTGACCACGAGGTCGCGGCTGCGCGCATAGATACGCTGCCCCGAACGGATCGGCTGATGTTGCATCAGCGCCGGAATCCCCGGCTCGGCCCGCTCCGGCGGCTGCACGACCGGTATCGTCTGAGTCTGCGGCCGGAAGGGCGCCAGCACGGGCAGCTCGAGCGCCGCTGACAAGGCTTCCACTGCGGCGGAGCTGCCAACGAGGCCCACCGGCAGCATGCCCGCGCGGCGCACCGCATCCATCACGCCACGCATCTCTTCCAGCTGCGGATCTCTGCCGAGCAGCGTCAGGTCCAGGCAAATTCCGGTGCGCTGAAAGAAGAGCGGAGCGCTCGCCACACGGCCGGTCAGCTCGTCGAGAATCGCGCCCGGGTCGGTCGAGCGCAGACGCACCTGAATCAGGCCCACCTGTCCGAAACGAATATCGATGGCCGGCGCTGGTGCGGCGGCATCGGCTGGCTTCGTCATCATCTATTGATGCCATCCGTCAGAACGCGTTGCGAAATCTCTGCTGCGCCCGTAAACCGCAAAGCCTCCCCGAGGGATGCGCATGACGCGCGCCCGAGTGCAGTGCGGGATGGAGGCGCAGTGTACCGGCTTAATTTCGCCGCCGCACGCCTCTGACAGGCTCAGCCTCGAGCGGATTCTCCGGCCAGTAGTGCTTCGGATAGCGGCCGCGCAGGTCCTTGCGTACTTCGGCGTATGCGCCGCGCCAGAAGCTCTTAAGATCGCGCGTCACCTGCACCGGGCGCCGTGCGGGCGAGAGCAGCTTGAAAGTGATCGGCACGCGACCGCCGCCGATCCGCGGACTCGCCTCGAGGCCGAAGACCTCCTGCAGGCGTACCGAGACCGCAGGTGCGTTCTCATCGAGGTAATCGACGCGCACGTGCGAGCCGCTCGGCACGGTGAGCTGCGCCGGTGCGAGTCGGTCGAGCTCGCGGCGGTGATCCCAACTCAGCCGTGCGAGCAGCGCATCGAGAAGCGGGATGCGGGCGAGATGCTCGCGGCGTGTGACTCCTTCGAGCCAGGGCGTGAGCCACTCGCCGGCCGATGCTCGCAGAGCGTCATCGGAAAGGAGCGGCCAGCTGTCATAGGAACCGCCCAGGCGCCGCACGAACGCGACCCGCGCCTGCAGCTCGCGCGCCTCGCGCGTCCAGGGGAGTGACTCGATTCCGAGCTGGCGGATGCCTTCGAGCATGGCGGCGTGCGCCTCCTGCTGCGGCACCTGCGGCAGAGGGCTCTCCTCCAGCACCAGGCCATCGAGCCTGAGCACTCGCCGTGCGAGCACGGCCTCTTCGCGTGCGCTCCACTCGACGGAGTCGGCTCGCTCCAGGCGAGACGCCATCAGCTCTTCGACCTCGCGGCGACCGAGAGGCGCTGCGAGGCGGATGCGCGCGTCCCGCTCGCGGTCATCGAGGTCCACGGCCACGATGAGCTCCTGGCGCGAGAGGCTCTGTGGCTCGGCGAAATGCGCGCCGCGGCCATTCGTCAGCGTGAAGCGCCCTTCCCCACCCGGCCGCTGTCGCCCGATCCGATCCGGGAACGCCAGCGCGAGAAGTCCACCGGCGGTGGCACCCGCCGCGCCCCGAGCGGCGGCGGAATCTGCCGTCTCGCCGAGCTGACGCAGGAGCTCCCGCGCGCCGCGGCGGACTCTCTGCAGGGCCGCGCCGTCGATTCCTCCGGACTCGCCATCGCCTCGGAGCGCCTCGATACGGCCACGGATGTCGGCATCCCGCGCGCCGCCGGTACCACGAAAGAGGTCCCGCTCCGAAAGGAGCGCGGCGATGTCCGCCGCGAGAGGCAAGCAGCCGATCTCGCGCGCACGCAGCAGCATGTGCGCCAGGCGAGGATGCGTGCCGAGACGCGCCATCTCACGGCCATGAGTGGTGATGCGGCCTTCGGCGGACAGCGCTCCGAGACGCGCCAACAGATCGCGCGCGCTCGCGAGCATCGCGGTGGGTGGCGGATCGAGCCACTTGAGCGCGGCCGCATCGCGGGCTCCCCAGCTGGCAAGCTCGAGGGCGAGCGGCGTCAGGTCCGCCTCGACGATCTCCGCCGGGCTGAATGGCGCGAGGCTGCGCTGCGCGCCCTCGCTCCAGGCGCGGTAGCACACGCCCGGCTCCGTCCGTCCCGCTCTGCCCTGCCGCTGCTCCGCCGAGGCGCGGGAAATGCGCTCCGTCTCGAGACGGCTCATGCCCGTTGCCGGATCGAAGCGCTGGCGGCGAGCGAGACCGGAGTCCACGACGACCCGTACCCCCGGAATGGTCAGACTCGTCTCCGCGATGTTGGTCGCGAGGACGACACGTCGCGACCCCGCGCGGGCGGGCATCAGCGCCGCCTCCTGGTCCTGGCTCGAGAGCTCCCCATAGAGCGGCAGGACCTGCAATCGGTCCGTGCTGGAGCCCGCCGGCAGCGCTCCCTCGAGCAGCGCGCGCACGCGGTGAATCTCCCGCGCTCCCGGAAGAAACACCAGCACATCTCCCTGCTCTTCCTCCAGCGCACGCCGGACGAGCCTCGCCGTGAGCGCTTCGGGAGACTCCTGCGTCCCACGGATTGGCCCCATCTCGGGCAGTGGCGGCATCCCGTTGCCCGCAAACCGCGTCTCCACCGGGAAGCTTCTGCCGTGCGCCGCCACGAGGGGCGCATCGCCCAGCAATCGCGCCACCGCCGCGCCCTCGAGCGTAGCCGACATGACCAGGATTTTGAGATCCGGCGTCACACTCTCGCGTGCGTCGAGCGCGAGCGCCAGTCCGAGATCTGCCTGCAGGCTCCTCTCGTGATACTCATCGAAGAGCACCGCTGCGATTCCTTCGAGCGCGGGGTCAGTCTGCAACATCCGTGTCAGCACACCCTCCGTCACGACCTCGATGCGAGTATCGCGCGACACGCGCGTATCCAGACGCATCCGATACCCCACGGTGCGGCCGACCGCCTCGTCCAGCGTCTGCGCCATGCGCAGCGCCACCGCACGTGCCGCCAGCCGACGAGGCTCCAACATCAGGATTCGCTTGCCCGCCGCCCAGGGCTCATCGAGCAGCACCAGTGGTACCACAGTGCTCTTGCCCGCTCCGGGCGGTGCAGTCAGTACTGCGGAGGCGTGGCTCGCGAGCGCCCGCTGCAGTTCCGGCAGCGCTTCATCTATCGGTAATCCCGAATGCCGCAGGGAGCGCCGGATCACGAGCGCCACATGTCATACGCGAACAACAGCCAGCCGAGGATGAGGAGTCCGCCGCCGAACGGTGTCAGTATCCCGACCCAGGGTGGCGCATCCAGGCTGAGCGCATAGAGACTGCCGCAGAAGAGCGCGATCCCCACGAGCAGCGTCCGGGGGGCCGTCACGACCCTGTAAAATGTCGGTCGTCTGACCGGCGTCGCCAGGTCCGGCGCGCCACCGAGGAGCGCTCCCATCACCAGCAGGCCGAGCGACTGGTAGAACTGAAACCGCACGGCGATATCGTAGATATTCTGCTGGCGCGCGCTCCAGCGACCTGCCATCGCATGAGCGCCCAGCGCCCCCGCAACCGTCGCCAGGGCGAGCAACACGCTCCCGGCCGGGAGCACCCACCTCCCGTAGGAGCCTTTCCTCATCATGCCGGCAACCCTAGGACTGCGGTCCCGGCCGGTCCGGCCCAAGCACCCCCATGAGCGGCCGGAAAAGGTCGAGCGGCAGCGGAAACACGATGAGCTGCGATTTGTCGTGCGAGATGTCGGCCAGCGTCTGCAGGTACCGCAGCTGCAGCGAGCTCGGCTGCTGCGCAAGCGCCTGAGCCGCTTCCACCAGCGCCTGTGCCGCCTGCTTCTCGCCTTCGGCATTGATGACTTTGGCGCGCCGCGCGCGCTCGGCCTCTGCCTGCCTCGCCATTGCGCGCACCATGCTCTCGTCGAGGTCGACGTCCTTGATCTCTACGTTCGCCACCTTGATCCCCCAGGCCTCCGTGGCCAGATCGAGAAGCCGCTGGATGTCGGCGTTGAGCTTGTCACGCTGCGCCAGCAGATCATCGAGCTCGTGTTGCCCCAGCACCGAGCGAAGCGTGGTCTGCGCCACCTGACTCGTGGCATCCCACGCGTTCGCCACCTGGATGATCGCACGGCCGGGATCGACCACGCGGAAGTACACGACCGCGTTCACCTTGACCGACACGTTGTCGCGGGTGATCACGTCCTGCTTCGGCACGTTGAGCACGATGACCCGCAGGTCCACCTTTTTCATCCTCTGGAAGACGGGCCAGATCAGGATGATGCCCGGCCCCTTGATACCCGTGAAGCGCCCGAGCGTGAACATTACGGCCCGCTCGTATTCGTTCAGCACGTTGATGGCGCTGAAGACCAGCATGGCGATGATGACGATGATGACGACGAGAGCGTAGGGCATAAGGATCTCCGGGCGGAGCCAGCCTCAGGGCGAAGGCTCGACCCACAATGTCAAACCTTCCACCTTCACGACGCGCGCCGCCTGTCCGGCCTTCAAGGGCCCCGCACTGCAGGCGTTCCACAACTCACCGCCGTAGCGGACGCGCCCGCGCGCCGCAAAATCTTCAACCGCTTCGACCACTGCTCCGAGCATCGCCTGGGTGCCGGTCACGACCGGGCTGCGCGCCGCATGCGCCGCAAGATACACGATCCCGAGAATGACGAGACCACCCACGGTCGCCAGGCCTCCGATGAGCGGCAGGGCAACCTGCAAGCCCGAAGTTCTCGAGAAGAGGATGAGGGAACCGACGATGAAGGCGATGAGGCCGCCGATCCCGAGTGAGCCGTAGGTTGGGAAAAAGAATTCCGCCGCGATCATGCCGGCGCCGACGATGAGGAGCGCGAGTCCGGCGAAATTGGTCGGCAGGAGCTGGAAGGCAAAGAGCGCGATGAGCAGACAGATGACACCGACCACGCCCGGCAACACCCCGCCCGGATGATAGCCCTCGAAGAGCAGTCCCCAGAGGCCGATCAGCAGCAGTCCATAGGCGATCTCGGGGTTGGTGATGATGCCGAGCAGGCGCGTGCGCCAGTCGGGCTTCAGCCAACTGACCGCAACGCCCCGGGTATCGAGCCGCACCGTCCGATCGCCGACACGCGTCTCGCGGCCATTCAACTGTGTCAGCAGGCTGGGCAGGTCGGGCGCGATGAGATCGATCACGTGCTGCTGCAGCGCCTGGGTCGCGGGCAGGCTCGCCGCACCGCGCACCGCCTCCTCCGCCCAGTCGGCGTTACGACCGCGCAGCTGCGCGAGACCGCGGATGTAGGCGATGGAGTCGTTGAGGACTTTGCGCTCCTCGGAGCTCATCGGCTCGGCCTGTGTGGAGGTCGGAGTTTCCTCGCCGGCTCCCCCGGCCTGCTCGGCCTTCTCAGACTTCCCGGCCTTGTCAGACTTCCCGACCTTGTCGGTCTTCCCGGCCCTTCCGGGCTTCTCGGCCTGGCTGGCCTTCGGGGCCTTGTCGGTCTTCCCCGGCTCCGAGGGTGTCGTGGGACTTGCCGCAGGTGGCGCCGGCTCGGAGCCGCCGATGGACACTGGCGTGGCGGCACCGAGATTGGTCGCGGGTGCCATCGCCGCGAAGTGGCAGGCATAGAGGATGTAAGTGCCGGCGCTCGCGGCGCGCGCGCCGGGCGGGGCGACATAGGCTACGACCGGAACGGACGAAGACAGGATGGCGCTGATGATCTCCCGCATGGAGGTCGAGAGCCCACCCGGAGTGTCGATCTCGAGAATGACGAAGGGGCTGCCCCGCTGCTGCGCAGTGTCGAGCCCCTGCTCGACGTACTCGGCGGTCGCAGGTCCGATCGCGCCACGAATCTCGAGGCCCAGGGCGGCCGGGCGAATCTGCGCCGCCGCTGGCGCTGCAGCGCCCGCCACCCCGGGCGCCAGGGCGAATGCCGGGGCAATCGCAATGGCCGCAGCGATGCGGGCAAGGATCGATGCGAGCCTCATTGGTTCAGCATGCCGCCTACGGGCATCCTCGAGCGGGGTGGATCACCCACGAGATCCTGATCTTACGCGCCTGAGGGCACTCGTGGGTCAACGCTTGGGCGTACGCGGCAGGCCGGTATGTTGCGTCTTGAAGGGCTGGTGTCGGCGCGCTCGGGCGCCCGGTGCCACGCCCGCACGACGCCCCTCACCTCTCTCGCCGGTTCCCGCCGGCTGGTATGCCGGAACGAGCTGTTGCCTGCCATTGCCGATGAGATCGGCACGCCCCATGCGCCGCAGTGCCTCCCGCAGCGTCGGCCAGTTGTCGGGATCGTGATAGCGCAGGAACGCCTTGTGGAGGCGTCGCACCTTGAGGCCCTTCGGCACCCGGACCTCACCCCCCGAGCGACTCAACCGTCTCAGGGGATTCTTTCCCGAATGGTACATGGCGGTTGCGGTCGCCATCGGCGAGGGCAGGAAGGCCTGGACCTGGTCGGCGCGAAAGCCATTGTGCTTCAGCCACAAGGCCAACTCCAGCATGTCCTCATCGCTCGTGCCCGGATGAGCCGCGATGAAGTAGGGAATCAGGTACTGCTCCTTGCCCGCCTCGCGCGAGTAGCGCTCGAAGAGCGCCTTGAAGCGATCGTAGGCGCCGATTCCCGGCTTCATCATCATCGACAGCGGCCCCTCGGAGATCGCTTCCGGCGCGATCTTGAGATATCCGCCCGTGTGATGTTGGGCGAGCTCCCTGACGTATTCGGGGGACTCGACCGCCAGGTCGTAGCGTACGCCCGAAGCGATGAGGACCTTGCGAATGCCGGGAAGCTCGCGGACCTTGCGATAGAGACTGACGAGCGGCGCGTGATCGGTGTCGAGATTGGGACAGATGCCGGGATAGACGCACGAGGGCCGGCGGCAGGCGCTCTCGATCTCCCGGCTGCGGCAGGCCAGCCGGTACATGTTGGCCGTGGGACCGCCCAGATCGGAGATGACGCCGGTGAAGCCCGGGACCTCGTCGCGGATCGCCTCGACCTCGCGCAGGACGGAGCTCTCCGAGCGATTCTGGATGATGCGCCCTTCGTGCTCCGTGATGGAGCAGAAGGTGCAACCGCCGAAGCAACCGCGCTGGATGGCGACCGAGAAGCGGATCATCTTGTAGGCGGGAATGTTGGCATTCCCGTAGCCCGGGTGCGGGCGGCGGCGGTAGGGCCGCTCGTACACCCAGTCCATCTCCTGCGTCGTGAGCGGGATGGGCGGCGGGTTCAGCCAGACTTCGACATCCCCATGGCGCTGCACCAGCGCGCGGGCGTTACCGGGATTCGACTCGAGATGCAGGATGCGGGACGCGTGTGCATACAACACCGGGTCCGCGCTCACCTGCTCGTGGGAGGGCATTCGGATGACGCTCCGGCCACGGTCAGCGTTCTTGACGCGACGCACGAAGCGCACCACCTTCTCCTCCGTCTGGGGTGCCGCTGCGCCCGATGCGGTGCGCGCAGCCTGTCGTTCCGGCTCCATGGCGTAGGGGTCCGGTGGCGGCGCGACAGGCCCGGGCGTGTCGAGGTGCGTCGAGTCGATCTCGATCCAATCTTCCGGGACCGATTTGCGCGCAAACGCAGTCCCGCGCACGTCGATGATTTCGCGGATCGATTCGCCGGCCGCGAGCCGGTGCGCGATCTCGCAGATCTGCCGCTCGCCGTTGCCGTAGATGAGGAGGTCCGCCTTGGCATCGAGCAGAATCGAGCGGCGCACCTTCTCCGACCAATAGTCGAAATGCGCAATGCGCCGCAGCGATGCCTCGATGCCGCCGATCACGATCGGCACATCCCTGAACGCCTCGCGCGCGCGTTGCGCATAGACGATCACGGAGCGGTCCGGCCGCTTGCCGCCGACACCTTCAGGCGTGTAGGCATCATCACTGCGCAGCCGCCGATCGGCCGTATACCGGTTCACCATGGAATCCATGTTGCCGGCCGTGATCCCGAAGAAGAGATTGGGGCGCCCGAGTGCCGTGAACGGCTCGGCGCTCTGCCAGTCGGGCTGCGCAATCATGCCGACCCTGAAGCCCTGCGCCTCGAGCACGCGGCCGACGACGGCCATGCCGAAGCTGGGATGATCGACATAGGCATCGCCGGTCACGATGATGACATCGCAGCTGTCCCAGCCGAGCTCGTCCATCTCCGCGCGCGACATGGGCAGGAACGGCGCTGTGCCGAAGCGCGCGGCCCAGTGCTTGCGGTAGCCGAAGATGTCGCGGGCAGACTGCATGCGGACTCAGTACAGGAGGTACGCCTGCCGCTCGGCGCTCCACGCGGCCTCGTCTTTCGCCGCGAGCGTATCGAGGTCGCCGGGTGTTGCCGTCCTGTCGTCGACCCAGCGCCGCAGCAGGTCGCTGCCGTTGATCACGTCGATCGCGAGCCGATCGCGCTCGTACTCATAGGGGAAGTCCCGCCACAGCGGATAGTCGGGAGCAAGACGCCGCAGCGCCTTGAAAGCGAGCGCCATGAGCCGCCACGGGCGGAACGCCTCGTGCTCGTAGTAGATCTCGTCCTCGACGTGGATCTGCAGCCCGGCGCAGAGCTTGCCCACATGCTTGTAGAAGGTGGGCTCGAACCAACAGTGACGCAGACGGCAGCCGCGCGTCCAGGCGGGCGCCAGCTCGCGCATGGCGGCAAGCAGTGCGTAACTGTCGAGATCCGGGGCGCCGAAGAGCTCGAGCGGCCGGGTGGTACCCCGGCCTTCCGACAGAGTCGTCCCTTCCAACATGACCGTGCCCGGATAGCAGCGGGTCATCCACAGAGTCGGCGCGTTGGGGCTGGGGTTCACCCAGGTGCGCTGCCCGAGCGGCCAGCCGTATCCCGGCGTCGCGTGAGGCTGCCAGCCGTCGAGTGCGATGACCTGGCAGTCGACATCGAGCTTCAGCGTGGAGACGAACCAGCGCGCCAGCTCGCCCAGCGTGAGACCGTGCCGCATCGGAATGGGGCCCGGGCCCACGAAGCTCTCGCAGCCCGGACGCAGGGACAGTCCCTCCACCGGCCGGCCAATCGGATTCGGACGGTCGAGCACCCACACCGTCTTGTGTCGCTTCGCCGCCTCCTCGAGAACGTAGCGCAGCGTCGCTTCGAACGTATAGATACGGCAACCGACGTCCTGCAGGTCGACCAGCAGGACATCGAAGCTGTCCATCATGTGCTCCGTCGGCCGCCGCACCTCTCCGTAGAGACTGAATACCGGGATCGCATGTACCGGATCGATGAAGTCGGCGGACTCCATCATGTTGTACTGCTTGTCTCCGCGCAGCCCATGCTGCGGCCCGAAGGCCGCGGTCAGCCTGAGATCACCGAGCGTCGCCAGGGCATCCAGCGAATGCACGAGGCTGCGGGTCACGGAGGCAGGATGGGCGAGCAGCGCCACCCGCCTGCCCGCGAGCGGCTTGCGGAGCTGCGGCTCCTCGAGCAGACGATCGATGCCGAACTTCATTGAGCGGGATTCCCGGAAAGCGCGAGCGCGACTGAAAAGCTGTCGGGCTGATGAAAATCAGGGCGCCCGGAGGGGTGGCCCAGCGCCCAGTATGACAGCCTGCCCTCTCGGTCCTCCACTACGGCGCTCAGAGCGATCCGCAGCAGCGGCTCTGCGGATGCCCGGAAGTCCAGTGCCCCGCTCAAGCGTACTTCCGCCCGCAGCATGCACCGCTCGCCGTCCGCGCGCAGCGTGAGCCGCGGCGCGGCATCCAGAGCCGGCGTCATGCCCTTCCGGTACGACTGGAAGCAGTATGCGGCCCACTCACCGGACGGTGAGAAATTGAGCTCGAGGTACTGCGGCGACTCCGCCAGCCCTACGAACGCCTCGAAGCACGTATGCGTCCAGAGCTTGTCCGTCCTCTTGGCATCGCCTCCGGGCGGCGGGATACGGACGCGCTTCAGATCCCCTTCGAGCACGTACACGAACCGGAGTGACATAGGACCGGCGACGTCGACCGATGCAGCCACGGCGCGCACCGCCTCACTGGGTGTACTCGGATGCGCTACGAGGGAAATAAAGGAAGCATCGCTCTTCGTCATCACAGCTCTCTCAGCAGGCCCCACCCTAGATGCAGGACTCCGCGCACTACACCGACAGCCACCCTGACGCCGGTAGTGGTGATGTCGACGACACCGCGTATCGCCACATGCCCCGCCTCTGCCAGGATGCCGTGCGGATGATGGCGTGCATAGGTGACCGCACTTCGCTCATCGGCACTCGCAGCCTCCTGTTGAGCTGCGCTGAGCTCTGTGATTGGCACGGCAGTCACTCGGACGCGCGCCGTGCCTTCGCCGTAGAATGCCAATTGCTGCGCCACGGCGGGCGTGGCATCGACGACCCGGCCGCCGTAAAAGGGGCCGCGATCATCGACCATCGCCACCGCTTCGCGGCCATTGCGCAGATTGCGGATTCTGACCCACGTGCCGAACGGCAAGGTCTTGTGCGCCACCCGCATCGCCCCAGGATCGAAGGGCGTGCCGCTCGCCGTGGGCCTGCCAGCATCGCGCAGCCCGTACCAGGATGCGGTGCCGCTCGCCTGGTACCCTGCAGCCGAGGCGAGCACCCGGTAGCAGCCATGACCGGGCACACAGTACTCGTGCTCCGGGACGCGCGCTCGCTGGGGCCCGGAGGCGCAGCCGGCAAGCGCGAGCAGCGCTCCCATGCACAGCGCACCGCAGGCCTGAGCGCATTCCCTCATCGATGGACTCTCATCGATGGACAATAATAGACCTCATGAAACGCCGCACCCACCGGCCAGCCGAACCCGCAGCTCGCGCTCCACGGGCGCCGCCAGCTGGCAACGCCTCCGCGACTCCGTCCGGACTCGTGTACGGGCGGCTGCTGCAGGCCTCGCGCCTCGCGACCATCGGAGAGATGGCAGCCGGGGTCGGGCATGAGCTCAATCAGCCCCTGACGGCCATTGCGAACTACGCTCAGGCCTGCGACCGGCTCCTCAGCCGGCCAGCCCCCAGCATGGACGACATCCGCACGGCGGTGCGCGAGATTGCGGACCAGGCCGTGCGTGCCGGTGACATCCTGCGCCGCGTACGCGGCCTCACCCAATCGCGGCCGATACGGCGCGAGCGCGCGGATCTCAACACGGTCGTCGAGGCCATCCGCGACCTCATCCTGGCAGATGCCCGTGTCCATCGCGCGCGGGTCCAGTTCGATCTCGAGGCCCGGCTGCCGCAGGTCTCGATCGACACCGCTCAGATCCAACACGCGATCCTGAATCTGGTGCGGAACGCGCTCGAGGCACCTGCCGAGCCGGGTGCGGCGGCGCGCGAGCTGACGTTGCGCACGGCCCTCATCCCGGACGGCTATGCGGAAATAGCAGTGCTCGACAATGGCCCCGGCGTCCTGCCGCAGGCGCTCGAGCAGATGTTCCATCCGTTCTTCTCCACCAAGTCGGCGGGCGCCGGACTGGGGCTGGCCATCAGCAGCACCCTGGTGCGCGCGCACGGCGGCACCCTGACCTACCGTCCCAACACCCCCGCGGGCGCCTGCTTCGCGATCAGGATCCGGGGCGAGAGCGGATGATGTCCGGCAGCGCAACACCTTCCGCCGCGGACGGGCCTGAGAGCCCGGCCGGCGTGCGCATCCTGCTGGTCGACGATCACGAGGGGGTGCGCAACGCAACGGCGATGCTGCTCAGGACCGAAGGCTTCGAGGTGCTGTGCGCTGCATCCCTCTCGGAGGCGAGAGAAGCCCTGCGCACCGGCTCGCCGATCGATCTGGTGATTGCCGATTATCACTTGCAGGCCGGCGAGACCGGCATCGAGGTGATCGCGATGGCACGGAGCGTTGCCGGCGAGCACCTGGGCGCCGTCCTCGTGAGCGGCGACACTTCCTCCACACCACACGACGTGCAGGTCACGGGCCGGTTGCGCCTCGCGGGCAAGCCTATCCGGGGACGGGAGCTGTTGGCGATCGTGACGGAGCTGCTGCCCGTCAGGAAGGCAACGTAGAGCTCAGCGCGGCGGCGGCGCCTGCGCCAGATCCTGCAGCGTCTTGTCCACCTGGTGAGTCATCACGATGATGCTGATGCGGCGATTGACCGGACTCAGAGGATTTACCTTGTCGAAGGGCGCCGAATCGGCCAGGCCGATGACGCGGCCGATCTTGTCCGCCGGCAGACCCGATGCCACGAGGACACGCCGCGCAGCGTTCGCCCGGTCGGCAGACAGCTCCCAGTTGGAGTAATCGCCCGCCCCGACATAAGGCGTCGCATCGGTATGCCCGGTGATGCTGATGCGATTGGGGACGGATGCCAGGTAGGGAGCCAGCGTCTTGAGAATGCTGACCGTGTAGCTCTTGAGTCTCGCACCGCCAACATCGAACATCGGCCGATTCTGTGCATCGACGATCTGGACGCGCGGGCCTTCCGCCATGATGTCGAGCAGCAGCTGATCCTTGAACGGCTTCAGCGCCTGGCTCTTCGAGATGGCCTCCCGCAGCTCCTTGAGCAGCGCCTCGAGACGCTTGCTCTCCAACGCCTGCGGGGCGATCGGCTGCCCGGCGCGGCCCAGAGTGTCATCCGTGGCCGCGCTGCGCGGACCCGTGGCGGTGCCCGGCGGATTCGGCGCTGCACTCTGCGGACCCGCTCCGAGCTGCGTCGGCATGCCTGCTATGCTGGTTCGCGGCGCATCCAGGCCGCCGCCCAGACTGATGACACTGGTGCTCGCACCGCCGGGCCCCATTTGCCCCGGCGCCGGTTTCACGCTCTTGCCCGGCTCCATGCTCGGATTCTTGAAGTAGTCGAAGATTGCGGCCCGCTGCTGCTTCGATACGGAGGTCACGAGCCACATCACGAGGAAGAACGCCATCATCGCGGTGACGAAATCCGCGTATGCGATCTTCCACGCACCGCCGTGATGGCCGCCCTCGACCCGGCGGTATCGCTTGACGATGATCAGCGGGCGCTTGTCGTCCGAGGACTGTCCGGGAGCTGCCACGATGTCTTCCTCAGGCCGCCGCCTTGGGCTTCGACTTCAAATGCGATTCCAGGTCGCTGAATGACGGGCGCACCTCGGCGAAGAGGAGCTTGCGGGCGAATTCGATCGCCACCGCCGGCGGATACCCCCGTACGTTGGCGACCAGGGCCATCTTCACCAGCTCGAACGCCTTGCCCTCCTCGGTCGCCTGATTCTGCATGGCCGATGAGATCGGGCCGACGATGCCGTAGGCCACGAGGATGCCGAGAAAAGTGCCGACGAGCGCGGCCGCCACGTTGTGGCCGATCGTGGCGGTGTCAGCACCGTCGAGCGATGCCATGGTGTTGACGATACCGAGCACCGCCGCAACGATGCCGAAGCCCGGCAGCGCATCGGCGACTTTCTGCACCGCATGCGCGGGCTCGTGCGCGTCCCGATGGTGCGTCTCGAGCTCGTACTCGAGCAGGCTCTCGAGCTCGTGGGGGTTCATGTTGCCGCCGGCGATGAGGCGCAGACAGTCGGTGATGAACTCCATCAGGTGATGGTCAGCGAGCATGTTCGGATACTTCTGGAACAGCTTGCTGTCGCGCGGCCGCTCGATGTCATTCTCGATCCCGAGCAGCCCCTCCTTGCGGATCTTCTGCAGCACATCGTGCAGCAGCTTGAGCAGCATCCGATAGTCGTCGCGCTTGTAACGCGGGCCCTTGGGCAACGAGATGGCGCCCGCGAATGCCCCCTTGACCACCTTGAGGGGATTGCTGATCAGGAATGCGCCGAATGCCGACCCGCAGATGATGAGCACTTCGGTCGGGTGCCACAAAAGCAGCAGGTGCCCGCCGCCGATGAGAAATCCACCGACGACACAGCCGAGCACGACGACCGAGCCGATGATCTGGAGCATCCGCACAGCATAGGGTTCCTGCCTCCGGGATCGTTGACCCGGTTCGCGCTTTGTCAGCTTCCGGAGGTGCTGCGGTAGGTAGTCCTGCCTAGCAGCAGCGCAAACCGCAGCCGCTCGGTCTCTTTTCAGAGACTGTTCGCGACGAGCGGGCCTGAAGACGATGGAGGAAACGAGCAGGGTGACCGCGATCGGGAGGGCGATGAGCCGGCTGTTGTAGCTTGCGTGCACGGTTGGAGTTTCCTTGCGGCAAATGCCGCCGAGCGCAAGCGCAGGCCGTCGTGAGCGAGACCACAGCCGTCGACGTGCGGCGCCGGTCATGGCTTCTCCAGTGCGCAGTCTTGTAAGTACTTGTTTTTCAAACAGATCTCCGCCGTGCGGCAGCGAAGCGGCGGCACCCGATACGACATAAGATGGCCCCGCCGGGCATCGAGACTGCGCTATGCACGGGTCCGCCAGCAGTGGTAATTTTTGGCCGTGGCAGTGAGCGCGAAGAAATCACCCCCGACGGTATTCGTGGTCGACGATGACGACTCGGTGCGGGGATCGCTGCGCTTTCTCCTGCGGTCCACGGGCCTCGAGAGCCGCGTGTTCGGCTCGGCCCATGAGTTTCTCGAGGCCTACGACCCGACCCAGCCCGGGTGCCTCGTGCTCGATGTGCGCATGCCGGGAATGAGCGGGCTCGAGCTGCAGCAGGAGTTGAACCTGCGCGGCGCCATCATCCCGGTGATCTTCATCACCGGACACGGTGACATCCCGATGGCCGTGGAGGCCATGCAGCACGGCGCTCACGACTTTCTGCAGAAGCCGTTCCGGGACGAGGATCTGATCGAGCGGGTGCGACGTGCGCTTGCCAAGGATGCCGAGGCGCGGGCCGCGCTCGAGGAGCACAAATCCATTCGCTCTCGCCTCGATTCGCTGACGCCGCGGGAGCGGCAGGTGCTGACACTGATGGCGCGCGGCAAGCCGAACAAGATCATCGCCCACGAGCTCAGTGTCAGCCAGCGCACGATCGAGATCCACCGCGCGCGCGTCATGAAAAAGAGCGGCGCTTCCTCGCTGGCGGAGCTCGTCCGCATGGTGATGGACGCAGATCCCGGAGCTGCCGTCAACCCTTAGGTGAGCGATCCCGAGCCCCCTTCGTAGGCTCGCGGGATTCCGGGTACGCTAGGCGCGGCACCCAGGCGACCGCGACACTTGAGGATCGGGCATGTCAGATCAGTCGGGAAACACCGTAGCGCAGTCCGGGCAGATGCCCGAGGCCAAGGAGGCGAGTCTCGTCTCCCAGCTCGACATGATGTTCCGATCCCTATGGGCATCTCCAGCCCGCAACGTCGTCATCGCGCTCACCGCGGCGGCGGGCGTCGTCATCGTCATCACCGCCTACGGTCAGGTACGGCTCAACCGCTGGAATCAGCCGTTCTACGATGCGCTGTCGCGACGGAACGTGCGGGAGTTCGGCTTGCAGCTCATGGTGTTTGCCGTCATCGCCGGCTCCCTGCTCCTCCTCAACGTCGCACAGCGCTGGCTCGGAGAGATGTTGAAGGTGAAGCTGCGCGAAGGGCTGGTCCATGACATGGTCGAGAAGTGGATGCAGCCGCAGCGCGCCTTCGAGCTGGAAAGCGCCGGGCCCATCGGGGTCAACCCCGATCAGCGCCTGCACGAGGACGCCCGCCATCTCACCGAGCTCTCGAGCGAGCTCGCACTCGGGCTCATGCAGTCCTCCGCCCTCCTCGTGAGCTTCGTCGGCGTCCTGTGGTCGATCTCCCGCGGATTCAGCCTGAAGATCGGCGGTGTCAGCCTGGCACTGCCGGGCTACATGGTCTGGGCGGCCATCGTCTACGCGCTGTCCGCCTCGCTCCTCACGTACTGGACCGGCCGCAGGCTCATCCCGGACAACGCTGCGCGCTACGCGCGAGAGGCGGATCTACGGTACACGCTGGTTCGAGTGAACGAGCATATCGATGCCATCACGCTGGCCGGCGGCGAGGCCGACGAGGCACGGCGGATCGAGCTCGATCTCGCGGCCGTGCTCACCGCCATGCGGCGCCTGGTGACCGGGCTCACGCGCCTCACGTGGGTCACGGCCGGCTACGGTTGGGTCACGCTGGTCGCACCCATCCTGGTCGCGACCCCGCTCTATTTCAACGGCGATCTCTCCTTCGGCGGCCTCATGATGGCTGCGGCTGCCTTCACGCAGTTGCAGTCCTCGCTCCGTTGGTTCGTCGATAACTTCAGCACCATTGCCGACTGGCGTGCGACGCTGCTGCGGGTGGCCATGTTCCGGCGCGCGATCTCGGGGACCGAGGTGCTGCATCGGACCGAGAGCCGGATCGAGCTTCTGGAGGGTGAGGCTCGGGCGGGTGAGACCGCATCGACCCTGGTCATCGATCACCTGGAGATCGCATCGCCATCGGGGTGCACGCGAGTTCAGGGTGGACGAATCGAGATCGAGCCGGGCGAGCGCCTGCTGCTGGTCGGTGAGCCCGGCGTCGGCAAGACGCTGCTCTTTCGCGCGCTTGCGGGGCTCTGGCCCTGGGGAGCAGGACGCATCGCTCATCCCCGTGGGCAGGAGCTCCACTGCATTCCGCGCACTCCGTATCTGCCTCCCGGGACGCTGAAGGAGGTCCTGGCATACCCATCGGCCGTAGGCCGATTCCAGGACGAGCAATATACGGCGGCGCTCGAGAGGCTCGGGCTGCACAGGCTTGCCAACAAGCTCGATAGCGCCCGCCGCTGGGACCGTGAATTGAACGAGGACGAACAGCAGGCGGTTGTCTTTGCCCGTCTGATGCTGCACGCGCCTCCCTGGGTGCTGATCGACGAAGCCCTCGATTCCATCGATGTCGACACGCGCGAGCGGATCGTCGGGATGTTCACGCAGGAGCTCGCCCACTGCGGGCTCGTCTACATCGGGCGAGCAGACCCGAAGGGAGGCTTTTTCTCCCGCGTCCTGCATGTCGTGAACGATCCGACTTCACGGCGCCTGGCGCGTCATCACGCGTCGAAACCGCGGACGGCCTCGGTCTATCTGCCGCCGGCGGCGGCCACCTGACCACTGCTCAGTGCAACAGTGCGTCCCGCAGCACGACCGCCTGATTGTGCGCCTCATCGTGCGCCGAGTAGACGAGAGTCAGCGGACCCTCCTTCGCGAGGCTGCGCAGCTCACCGAGCAGCTCGCGCTTCTTCGTGAGCTCCGCCCGGTAACGGCGGCGAAACTCCTCCCAGCGCTCAGGATCATGCGCGAACCATTTGCGCAGCTCGTCGCTGGGAGCGATTTCCTTCATCCACTGCGAGATGGCGGCGTCGGCCTTCTTCACGCCGCGCGGCCACAACCGATCGACGAGGACCCGCGTCCCATCCCGGGGCGACGGCGACTCGTAGGCGCGCTTGATCCTGACTTCGGGTGAGCCTCGGGTATGGATCATCCTGGCCTCCGCGGCGGCATCAGAGCTGTCCCTGCTCCATGGCGAGCTCTGTCTCCAGGCTCTCACGGCCCCGGAAGATGGTCGCCAGCGCCAGCGTGCGACCCCCCTTGCGAAATCGCAGCGCCACATCACGCGCGCCCGGGTCACCTTGTTGCTCTATGTCGTCCCACGAGGCGGCATGGCCGACGTAGTCTATCGACACGTCGTACTGCTGCGTCCAGAAGAACGGCACGGCGGTGAACCGCTCCCGGCGTCCCAACATGTTTCGCGCGGCAGTCTGCCCTTGCCGCTCTGCGACCACCCAGTGCTCGATGCGCAGCCCCTGGCCCGTGCGGGGATCGGGCCAGCGGGCGATGTCCCCTGCCGCGAAGATCCCGGGCGCGCTCGTCTCCAGGAACTCATTGACGAGCACGCCGCGATCTATCGTGAGCCGGGCGCTCTGCGCCAGCACCAGCCGTGGACTCACCCCGATACCGACGAGCACGAGGTCGGCGTCGAGCCGCGCGCCGTCGTCGAGTTGGACTTGGCGCTCATCGATGCCGCCGGCGGTGCGGCCGAGATGGAAGACGACCCCGTGAGATTCGTGCAGAGAGCGGACGAAGTCACCCATTGCCGGACCGAGAACTCGCTCCATGGGCCGCGCCTCTGGCGCGACGACGTGGACCTCTGCCTGACGTTGCCGTAGCGCGGCGGCCGCCTCGAGACCGATGAAGCTGGCACCAATGATCACGACACGCTTGCCCGGCGCCACTTTCGAGATGATCGCCCGGCAGTCGCCGAGCGAGCGCAGGGTGCGCACGTGCTGCAGGTCCACTCCCGGAATCTTCAGACGAATCGGCTCCGCGCCCGTCGCAAGCAACAGTTGGGTGTAACCCACGGCGCCGCCGTCTGCGAGCTTCACGCTCCGCGCCGCCGGATCGATGCCCGTCACCTCCGTGCGCAGGCGCAGGTCTATCCGGTTCTGCGCATAGAACTCCGGCGGCCTCAGTGGAATCCACTCTTCCGGCGCGTTGCCGGCGAGATAGTCCTTCGAAAGGTTCGGACGATCGTAGGGCGCCGACTCATCGGCGCTGAGAAGCGTGATGGCGCCACCGAACTCCTCGCGGCGCAGCATCTCGGCCGCCGCGAAGCCGGCCGCGCCGCCGCCGACGATCACGATGTGCTCGCCCGCAGCGGCGGGTGTGTGATGCCGGGCTTTGGTCCCGGCTTTCTCGCGCACCAGCAAATGGCCATTCGTGCGCTCCACACGCCAACAGTTGACCGGCGCCAGCGCGGGCGCTGCAATTGCTTCTCCGGTGCGCAGACTGAAGCATGCATGATGCCACGGACAGCGGACCGTCTCTCCTACGAGCAATCCCTCGCCGAGCGGACCGCCGTAGTGGGTGCACGACGCATCGATTGCAAACACCTCCGATCCACGACGGGCGAGGAGCACGGAGTGTTCGCCCACGCGGCCAACCAACATGCCGCCGTCGGCCAGAGTGCTCTCCGGGATGCCGGCCTCGAAATCCGGACCGCTTGGCTGCGATGCTTCACTCATGCGGCTCTCCCGCGTCGCTTGGCTCTGCGGAGGAGTTTGCCAGAGTCGAGGGACGGCAGGTATGGGCACCACCGCGAGCGACGCCTCTGCCATGGCGGCACGGCGTCCGATCAGCTCTGGCCTTGCGCGAAGAAGCTCTGTGCCGCCTGCTGATAGGCCCTGCCGGTTTGCGGCTTGACGAACAGCGCCATGATCTGCGGGTGAGCCGCCCGCACCTTGCGCTCGATCTCGATGACGGCATCCTCGACTTGTGCCGCGGTGAGATGGTCCTCGAAGTCGAGGCTGAGCGCGGCCACGATCTGATCCGGAGCGAGCTGCATGGTCAACACGCCGTTCGCTCGGGTGATGGACTTCTCCGCAGCCGCGATGTGCAGGATGGAATCGCTCAGCTCCCGGTCGGCATGCTCGCCGATCAGCAGGCTCTTGCTCTCCCGGGCGAGCAAAAGAGCGATTGCGGCGAGCACCACTCCGATCAGAATCGAGGCCACGCCGTCGAACACCGGCTGACGGAGCTGCACCGCCGCGAACGTGCCGACGGCCGCGATGAGGATGCCTGCCAGCGCCGCGCTGTCCTCGAAGAGGACCATGAAGGACGGTGGATCCTTGCTGTGGCGGAAGGCCTCGTAATAACCCAGTGCGCCTTTGGCGGAGTTGAACTGCCGCCACGAGACCACCCAGGAGGCACTCTCGAAGATGAAGGCCACCGCCAACACGATGTAGTTGATTGCCGGATTGCTGATGGGCTCGGGATGGCGGATGTGGTCGATCCCCTCGTACACCGACACGCCCGCGCCGAGCGCGAAAATCAGCAGGGCGACGATGAAGCTCCAGAAGTAGAGCTCGCGGCCATAGCCGAGGGGATGGTGCGCATCGGGGGGCCGGCTGGCCCGACGGAGCCCGTAAAGGAGAAGGATCTCGTTGCCGCTGTCGACGAACGAATGGACCGCTTCGCTCATCATGGCGGAGCTGCCGGTCCACATGGCGGCGAGCAGCTTCGTTGCCGCAACCAGCAGGTTGCCGGCGAGGGCGGCAATGACGGCCTTCTTGGACGATATCTGCGATGTCACGACGTAATCCTCATGGCCGAGCGGGTCAGCCGGCCGCTTCCGCCGGATAGATCAGCCCGCCGTCGCCTGACTGCCGCGCTCCCGGAGTGAGCGTCGCCGGTGTCAGCTTGCCGGGTCCCAGAATGTGCACGACCTCGAATCCCCTCGCCAACAGGTAGTCGGCGATGATGCGCCGGTGACAGCGCCACCACAGCG
>Ga0105240_10004759_pt1 | contig 20491 bp, 13 predicted proteins | sample KBSC54metaG_FD_80426 | JGI IMG/M metagenome (GOLD analysis project Ga0105240, IMG submission 80426) | Corn rhizosphere microbial communities from Kellogg Biological Station, Michigan, USA - KBS C5-4 metaG | ecosystem: Host-associated > Plants > Roots > Rhizosphere > Soil | place: Michigan, USA... | reverse complement strand
TCGCATGTTCCCATTCCACATAGACACGCAACCCCCGCCCATACCCCAGGTCTGGAGGAATTTATCGATTGGAAGCAAAAGGAAGGCTTCCCTAGCCCATCGCGCCGCGTCATTCTATGCTCATGGCGCGGCCAGCTTATTTTGACCGACTTCTGAAGCTGCTGAAGCGCCGCGGCAATACCCCAGCCGAAGCCGAAGATTTGATTCAGGAAGCCTACCTGAAGATGCATGAGTACTGCGCCAAGGGCGGCCAAATCCACGAACCCGCGGCCTTTATGGCTCGCACCGCGGTCCGATTGGGGCTGAATGCGCGACGGGACGCTCATCCTGAGCTGTTCGCCGAGCAGGACGTCGAGCAATTCACTTTTGTTGTCGATCCCAACCCAACCCCGGATGAGGTGTTGGTAGCCGATCAGTGTCTAGAACAGATGAGGCTCGTACTAGAGACCTTGACCGAAAAGACACGGCAAATCTTTTTGATGAACCGGCTCGAAGGAATGGCCTATCCCCGAATTGCTCAGGTACTGGGCATAACCGAGAGCGCGGTCGAAAAACATATCGCCATTGCGCTCGATCGACTCTCCAGCTTTAGACAGGGAAAATGAGCTGCACATACTCAAAGTCAATCGAGCCCTCGGCCCGCGTGCGGGCGGAGGCTGCAGTGTGGGTCGCCCGTTTGCATAGCGCTCAACGGACCTCGCAGGTGGAGGCAGGCTTGCGTCAATGGCTATCCGAGTCGCACGAGCGGCGTCTCGCGTTCGAATTGGTGACCGATACCTGGGATACAGCAGCCCAACTACCCCGTCGCCCTTTTGAAGGCGTGCTGAATCAGCATCGGTCAGGGTTTCGTAGGGGATTTTCACGCCCCGCATTAGCGGCCGGTGCGCTCGCTGCCGTGGCCATGGCCTCCCTGCTGTTTTATCTGCATCGGGAGAGCATTAGCACCGAGGTTGGCGAGCAGCGGATTCTGAGTTTGCAAGACGGCACCCGCGTGTATTTGAACAGTGGTACCGAGCTCGTGGACCGCTACGACGAGCGCGTACGTCGCGTCGACCTCAGAAAGGGTGAGGCGCTATTTGATGTGGCTCGACGAAGTGACCGGCCTTTCGTTGTGATAGCGGGCGACCGGGAGATTCGCGCTTTGGGAACGCAATTTGTCGTGCGTCGCGAGGCGGAAAGTTTGGCCGTAACGTTGCTCGAAGGTAAAGTCAAAGTGACTCCGACAGCACAGAGCGCCGCTTCTGTGCGACAACTAGCGGCACATCCCTGGCCGCTGAGGCGCTCAGCAGATCTTCCGGGCATTACCTTGTCGCCCGGCCAACGTCTCACGTTTGAGGAACATGAACCTCCAAAGACGGACATGCCGGCCCTAGAAAGAGTCACGGCTTGGCAGCGGGGGCAAGTCGTTCTCGACAATACGCCGCTCGCCAACGCCGTGGCGGAGATGAACCGCTACAGCACCCGACAGTTAGTGGTGCAAGAGCCTTTGTCGGCAAGCATTCATGTCAGTGGTCGCTTTAGAACAGGCGACCAGGAAGATTTTGCCCACGCCATTGCTAAGGCGTACGGGCTCTCAGTTCGCATGCAGTCCCAAGAGATTGTGATTGCCGGCGTTCCAGATACATCACACTCCGTTCCATAGGTACCGCACTCGCAGTCCCTATACTGACTGAATGGCAGCGAGTCCAAGCCTTCAGTCGCTCCTTGTCTTTTTGTCGCTCAAGACCTGAGGTGTTGCACCCCATCAGGTGTCTATGTGGATGAGGAGACGATTCACTTCGCCAAGATAACAGCCTCGGGGAAACAGGCGCTGAAGTCACCGCCTTCACTGGCGCTGGCGTTCTCAGATTTGTTTCACACGGACACCTCACGGCTGTATGTTTAGAAAGCACTTCTGACTGTCGCGAAGTCGCCTCCCGTGTCTTGCGGATTCAAAGTCTTACAATCACGCAACGGACTGCGCTTATAGGGGAGATCTATGGCCGTCCGTTCTTTCTGCGGTTTCGCAAGAGTGTGCTCCTTTGTGCTCTTGGCTGTGCTGATTGGGGCTGTGCAAGCCCGCGCCGGGACTCAGTCTTTCGATCTTCCCGTGCAGTCGCTTGCGGATTCGCTGCAAGCGGTGGCGAATCAGGCGAACCTCAACATCGTGTTTGATCCACCGTTGGTAGCGGGCCGAACGGCGCCGGCGGTGAAGGCACAGAGCCCGGCGGATGCGTTGGCGGCGCTGTTGGTGGGATCAGGGTTGACGTATGAGTTTTTGAATGAAAAGACGGTGGTGGTTTCTGCGATCGAGCCGGGCGTGAGAAAGATCGGTCAGGATCCAAATCATCTCCAGGACAGCTCTCGGGTGGCTCAGGTGGATCAAGGAACATCTGCTGCCGTAGGCAGTGCGGGGCCGAATTCTTCCGCGAACTCGGAAAGTTCATCGCTCCAAGAAGTCGTCGTCACGGCCGAGAAGCGGGAGGAGCGGCTCGCCGACACGCCCGTCCCCGTTAGCGTTCTGAATGCGACCGCCCTAACTGAGAACAATGTGGTGTATGTAAAAGACTTCGCATCCATGGTTCCCGGATTGACGCTGACGCCCAATACAATTGGGGTTCAAACACTATCCATCAGAGGCATCTCAAACGGAGATTTTCAGACGCCAACGGTGGGCATCGTTGTCGACGGTGTCGCGATGGGCTCCGCAACTGGCAACGACGGCGGCGGTGTCATTCCCGATCTCGATCCGGGGGATCTATCTCAAGTCGAGGTGCTAAGGGGGCCTCAAGGGGTGCTCTACGGCGCCAGCAGCATGGGAGGTTTGCTTAGCTTCGAGACAAAAGCTCCGAGCACAGACGCCGTGACGGGGAACATCCAGAGCGGACTTAGCACGGCAGCAGGCGGGGACTACCCCGGCTACTCTCTGCGCGGCTCCATGAACGTTCCGGTCACTGACCACCTGGCAGTTCGACTCAGCGGGTTTTCGCGTGAAGACCCCGGCTACGTTAGCAACCCCCTGCTGGGTTTGACCGACACAAATCGGTCCTATGTCGAAGGTGGGATGGCAACGGTCCAGTGGCGTCCGGCGGGGTGGCTCCTGGCGCGCTTCACCGGGCTCTACCAGGACTATCGAGATAACGGCTCATCACTTTCATCCGATTATCTCGGGCCAGACAAGAATAACTACATTCCTGGCGGTGGACTAAGGCACCAGACAACTCAATTGTATGCTCTCAATCTAACGGCAGATTTTGGCAAAGTAACGCTTCATTCGATAACCGGATACAACACGAGCAAATCCGATAACCGCGCCGATGCCACCGAAACCCTGGGGTTCCTTCTAAAGTCATACGGCCCGGGCGCAGACGCATTTATCTACGAAGACGATAAGGATTTTACCAAATTTAGCGAAGAACTGAGGGCTAGCGTAGCCGTGAACCGGTTCCTCGATGTCAACATCGGGGGATATTTCACCTCGGAACACGCCTACTACCCTCTGGGCGACGGAGTTTTCTATGGGGCGAACCCTCAAACGGGACAAAAAGTGTTTGTGTACTACTACAATGCCAGCGGAAATGTGAATCCCTACCGGGAGGTAGCTGTCTTCGAGTCAGTTGATGTAAAGCCGTTGACCAATTTTGACATTCAGCTTGGCGCGCGAAATTCGTTCGTCAAATACACGACAGGATACCAAGTCTTTGACGGAGCGTTTTTGGGCAACGTGCCGTCTGTAAGCCCAGCCTCAACTGCAACTGCGAGTCCATTTACCTATTTGGTAACTCCCCGTTACAGGCTGTCTGACGATTTGATGTTCTATCTTCGATTCGCTTCGGGCTTTAGACCTGGCGGATCGAACCAGGCCGCCTTGAGCGATTCTGCGGTGCCTCGCCAATTTCAGCCAGACACGACTAAAACCTACGAGGTTGGCGTTAAAGGTACTTTCTTGAATGACAGTGTCGGTTTGGACTTGTCAGTATTTCGTGTCAACTGGGACAACATGCAACTCCTCGCTTTGACTGCAGATCAAAATAGATTTTCATATACGGCAAACGACGGTCAATCCCGAAGTCAAGGTGTGGAAATCTCTGGAGACTACAAGTCGCCCTCGGGATTCAGCGCTTCTGGATGGTTTGACTACACAGACGCCGTCCTTACACAGGATATTCCTGGCGGCGCATTATATGGCCTTGCCGGCGATCCTCTGCCCAACAGCGCAAAATACTCAGCGTATCTCACCGCCCAGCAGGCATTGCGCGTGGCAGACGGTTGGCGGTTCGCTGCAGGCGCGGCCGTTCGATACCAGAGCTCGCGCATGGGCCTGTTTTTGAACAATGCGACGCCAAGAGATGTCTATCCCGCCTACACTCAGGCGGATCTCCACTCCAGTCTGAGTAACGACCTTTGGACTATCAACTTGTACGCAAACAATGTGGCGAATCGTCGCGCCGTAATTAGCGGCGGCCAGGGGTATTTCATCGCATCCGAGCGAGGATATATCTCGCCCCGTATCGTTGGAGTTTCTGTGCTGCGTCAGTTCTAGTAGGGCCTTCTTTGCTGAAGGACGGCACGGATCTTCTCTCGCGCCCCAAAGGGGGCGCGAGAGAGTTCAGGCCAGAGTTAAAGCGTTGTTTGTTCTGCCGAGTTCCGAGTGAAGTATTGATGTTCTGCCGAGTCTTGTTCGTACTTGCTGCGGTGGGTCCCCTAGCGCTCGGGGTGCGGGCCACTACCTATTCGCAGTCAGCACAGGTCACTGCGAACAAATCCGATGTCCCTGGCGCTTCCGAGGAGCCACCACCACAGTCCACCGCGTTGCCCACCGGTAAGTTCATCACACCGACCGCCGCTCGCGGAGCGATCTTTCAGGAGCTCAATCCCGCTTTGCCCAACGCACCGGATGTGCGCGTAAGCGGTGCTGCTGCGGTCGCGGCTTCTCCGAACGGGAGATGGCTTGCCATTGAGACCAGCGGATACAACCGGTTTTACGACCGCAACGGCAAAACCTCTCCCGAACTGTCGACGGACTACCTATTTCTGTTCGATATCGCCGGTGCACAGCCGAAGCCCCTTCAGGTCGTGCCGCTTCACGCCACGTTTCAGGGACTTTCGTGGGCTCCTTCCTCTGATCGGTTGTTTGTATCCGGTGGCGTCGACGACGCCGTGGTGGAGCTTGCCCGTACGGACTCGACGTTCTCGGTGGCGCGCACTCTGCGGCTCGAGCACCGGTCCTGGGTCGGCCCCGATCTAGAAGCCTGGGCTGGACCGGCTGCGAAGGGTTGTGTGGGGTGCTCGGGGGAAGTCAGCGGCATCGCCGTCAGCCCGGATGGAAAGTGGCTGCTCATTGCCAACATCATGAACGACTCCGTTTCGCTGATCGACCGGGCTACCGGCCGTATGATGGGCGAGCAGGACCTGCGTCCTGGGATCATCGATCCAAAGCGCCACGGCCAGCCGGGCGGTAGTTATCCCCGCGCTGTGGCCTGGAGCTCGGTCAGTCGCGCCTATGTCGCCAGCGAGCGCGATCGGGAGATCATTTCTCTTGGCCTTTCGCACGGTAAAATCCGTTTGGTTCGCAGGATCCCCGTTCGTGGCGCACCTGTGGCCCTCATCGCGAACCACAGTGGCTCGCGCCTCTACGTGGCGCTCGATACAACTGGCCAGGTGGTCGTCGTCGATACTCTTCACGATAGGGTGATTGAGTCTCTCGAGGTCGTGGCGCCGGAGAGCCTCTATGCGAACAAGAAGCTCCTGGGGGGTGCTAACACCAATGCGCTGGCGTTGACTCCAGACGAGCGCACACTTCTGGTCACGAATGGCGGCGAAAACGCGCTTGCGGTGGTTCAACTCAGCAACAATGCTCGAGGCGCGCCCCTCAAGCGCGGGGATGGAGAGGGCGACGATGATGATCGACACGATGACAGTCATTCGGCCGTAGTCGGTCTCATCCCGACAGGGTGGTATCCGGCTGGCGTCGCCACTTCCCAGGACGGGTCCAGGTGGTATGTGGTGAACGGCAAAAGTCCGGCCGGCCCCAACGCAGGTGTATGTAAGAGGATCGATCCGGTTCTAAAGATTTGTGTGACCGAGAACGGAGAGCGAGGGAGCGGTCAGCTCTTCGCGGGTGGGCTCTTCGCGGAAAATTTACAGGTCGAGCAGCTCGAGAAAGCCGGTTTTCTGACCCTGCCTGCTCCCTCGCCGTTGGAACTTGCCAGCTTGACCCAACAGGTGGCGCGCAACAATCGCTTTGACCAGCCGGAAAAGACGCCAGGGGACGAGCGTTTGTTTTCCTTCCTGCACGATCGTATCAAACACGTCATCTACATCATGAAGGAGAACCGCAGCTACGACCAGGTCCTGGGTGATCTCGAGGTTGGCAACGGCGATTCACGGCTAACCTACTTCCCGGAGAAGATAACGCCCAACCAGCACGCAATCGCTCGCGGCTTTGTGACGTTGGATAACACCCTCGTCAGCGGGGAAGGCAGCATGCAAGGATGGACTTGGACGGAGTCGGCCCAGACTACCGATTATAATGAGCGCAACGAGCCGCTCTCGTACGTCGGACGCGCGCCCATTGATGTATACGGCAACGATCGCAGCCTCAACATGGGGCTGGCGACGAGCAAAGACCGTCACCAAGAATGGGCCGCATCACCCTCTGATCCGGATATCCTGCCGGGGACTCGTGATGTGATGGCGCCCGATGGTCCCGGCGAGCTGAAAGGCAAGGGGTATATCTGGGACGCCGCTCTGCAGAAAGGATTGACCGTGCGCAACTACGGGATGGCACCCAACCCGACGTGGGCGCTGGGAATCTTGTACAAACGTGGTGACGTGGTGACCACCCCGGGTATCCGCGAGCCTTACAAACACAACCTGAGGGTGTTCTGGACTTCGAAAGCATCCCTCATGCCCTACTCTGATCCCTACTATCTCACATTCTATCCCTCCTACCCGGATTTCTGGCGCGTCAAGGAGTGGAAGCGCGAGTTTGCCGGTTTTGTGGCGCAGGGATCCGCCCCGAATCTCACGGTGATGTGGCTCGCCAACGATCACATGGGCTATTTTGAGAAGGCCATTGACGGCGTCAATACGCCGGAGACGATGGTTGCAGATAATGACTACGCACTGGGTGAAATCGTCGAGGCGGTTGCCAACAGCCCGTTCGCCAAGGACACACTGATCATTTCGATCGAGGATGACGCATGGGATGGCGCAGATCATGTTGATGCACACCGTAGCGTTGTACTCTTCGCGGGGCCCTATGTGCGCCGGCACGCGGTGGTCTCGACCCGTTATACGACGGTGAGTGTGGTCAAGACAATCGAGGCAGTCCTCGGTCTGGACCCTATAGGCCTCAACGACGCGCTCGCAGCCCCGATGTCGGATCTGTTTGACCCTACCGCAGCCAGCTGGTCATACAAAGCGGTCGTTCCGGACGTTCTGCGGTCAACGCGCTTGCCGTTGCCGGCAGCGGAGCATGCTGATGCGGCATACCCCAGGCACTCCGCGGCGTACTGGGCGAAGGCGATGGCGGGTCAGGACTTCTCCGGACCGGACCGGGTCGACCCGGTGAGCTTCAATCGCGCGCTGTGGTGTGGGTTCAAGGCAGACGAGCCCTATCCCAGCCGCGCGAGCGACCAGGCGCCCCGATGACTCGGCCAATGCTCCTGAGCCTGCTCGCCGGCTCGACACTGCTCGCGATCGCCTCCAAGCCGACATCGGCAAACGAAACGCACTGGGCCGGCAGTGCGTCAGAGGCAGTCCGATGCGAGTCTCTCGCCGAGACTGACTTCTCAAATCTTCATGATGCTGCCACTCAAATTAGCACCGCAAATCTTGTCGTCGCGGTCGGCGAGCTGCTCGGCGATCTGGGTTGGCCGGAACTCGACGCACTGAGGGACCTTGCCGTGAAGCACGCGGGGAGCGTTCAGCCTTACTGTCGTGTAAGAGGCTACGTCACATCCAACGTGGGATTTGAGTTGTTGCTGCCGGTCAGTCACTGGAACGGTAAGTTCTTGCAAGTCGGTTGTGGCGGTTGGTGTGGAACCACTGGATACGTTGGACTCTCCTGCGTCCTACATCCAGGTTATGCGTGCATTAGCACGGACATGGGCCATACAGGCGCCGGTGGCGTTTGGTTCCGCAGCAATCTTCAAGGGCAGATCGATTTCAGCTACCGCGCTACCCACGTGACCGCGCTCGCCGGCAAAGCAGTCACTGAGCACTATTACTCGAAGAAGCCTGAAAGATCCTACTTCCTCGGATGTTCAACAGGCGGGTACCAGGGAATGGTTGAGGTACAGCGCTTCCCGTGGGACTTCGATGGGATCGTTGCAGGCGCGCCGGACATGGACGAGAGCGATCTAGCAGCACGGGGGATCTGGATCAAACAAAGCTTCCTCGGTCATGGCGCAAAACCGCTCCTTACCCCCGGCCAGATTCGGCGGGTCCACCAAGCCGCACTCTCTCGATGTGATCTTGATGATGGTGTCCGGGACGGCATCATCAGCGATCCCGTGCATTGCAAGTTTGATCCCGCCGACCTGCTCTGCAAAGCCGATTCCCGCGGTGCCGAGGCAGACTGCCTGACGGCGCAGCAGGTGCAGGCTGTTAAGAATATCTACGGCGCGCCGGTCAACTCCAAGGGTATAGCCCTTTCCACCCGTGGGGTATTTCCCGGGTCGGAAAATCTCTGGAGCGAGGAGTTTGCTGAGACTTGGGGTGACGAGTATTTCAAGGCGACCGAGCTCGTATCCGAGCCTGGTAAACACTGGAACTACGCGGACTTCGATTTCGATCGTGACTACGCCCGTAGCGGAGTCGGGGTTGTCTTTACGGACACCAATCCCGACCTGCGGAAGTTCAAGGCTGCTGGTGGGAAGCTGATCGTCTATCAAGGGGGCAACGACGTCCTCGAGATCCCCGGGGCTGTTGTGGACTATTACGAGACGGTGGAGAAGACGATGGGGGGCCGTAGCGCCACCCAAGACTTTTTCCGACTCTTTGTCATCCCGGGCATGAACCACTGTACGGGCGGCGATGGCGCTTTCGCCGTCGACTACCTTAGCTATCTCGAACAATGGGTCGAGCAGGGAAAGGTCCCGGATGTCATGATCGGCGCGCACCCCGACGGCCTGCAGAAGCTCGAGAGCTGGTTATTGAAATTCCCTCTCGAGCCCGACGTGCATGTGGCGTTCACTCGAGCGCTGTACCCTTACCCGCAGTATGCCAAGTACATAGGCCGGGGCGATCCAAACAAGGCTGAGAACTTCAAGCCGGTGTTGCCGCATTGAACGCTGGTTCGACCGCGTGGTCCTCTCAGCTTGCCGTTTACCGCGGTAACGCAGGCGCCGCAGTGGGCCTCGGCAGTCTCTGGCGCTTTCCTTATCTCGCCGGAACCGGAGGCGGCAGCGCTTTCATCCTCGCCTTCATCATCGTTTGCCTCTGGCTGATTCGCTACCTCTGTCCGCTCGTGATCGCGGCACTCTTCATCGAGGCACTAACCTGATGCATAGATCAAACGTTCTACGTCGAGGCCGAGTAGCTGCCTTAGTGTTGGCGGTCGGATTTGCGTCCGCACACGTGGCCTTGGCCGATAGCAGCCTACAAATGACCACGGTCACCTATAGGACAGTCAACGGGCATGGCCTTCTCGCGGATGTCTATCGTCCCAAGGGGAAGGAAGTGCGACCCGTGGTCGTCTACATCCATGGCGGCGCGCTGATCATGGGGAATCGCAAGTGGATCAAGTACGACAAGAGAGTGCTTTCGCTCGCAGAGCAAAACGGCTACTGCGTCGTATCCATCGATTATCGTCTTGCCCCTGAAACCAAACTTCCCGCCCTCATCAGTGATATCGAAGCCGCATTGACCTGGTTGGGGAGCGCTGGCGCCAAGCAGTTTCATTTCGATAGTGATCGGATGGTCGTTACCGGAGATTCAGCCGGAGGATACCTCACGTTGGTGACCGGCTACCGAGTGCATCCAAAGCCGAGGGCTCTCGTAGCCTTGTATGGCTATGGGGAGTTGAATGCCGATTGGTTGAACAAGCCGAACCCCTATCCAAGTCACAACGTCAAGAAAATCACCCGCGAAGAAGCCATGAAACAAACCGATGGCACAGTTATTTCGGATAGTGAGCAGAGAAAAGGGGGGGACGGTCTAGACCTCTACCTCTACTACCGCCAGAACGGCCTCTGGCCGAGGGAAGTGAGTGGATTCAGCCCGGACTCGCTCGCGGAGGAAATTGCGGCTTATGAACCCGCAAAGCACGTCACTCGCGACTTTCCGCCGACTCTGCTCATCCACGGCACCCAGGATACGGACGTTCCGTTCGAAGAATCCGCGAAGATGGCGGCGCAATTTCGTCAACATGGTGTGCCCTATATCCTCGTGTCGATCGACAAGGGCGAACATATGTTCGTCGGCGGTAATGAAACGCAGATAGAGGATGCTTACAAGACCATGGAGGAATTCATGACCAAATATCTGGAAGCGAAGTAGTGAGGTTGACGGGCCGCTGGAGTGCGTTGACGAAACCGCTTGCTGCTTCGGAAGAAGCCAGCGCTCAGGAATTGGCGAACTTGCGCCGCGGCGCACCTGGCAGCGCTACGAGAAGCCCCAACCTGGGCATCGCCTGCAATTGGATGTGAAGTTCCTCGAGCGGACCGTTGGCACCGGCGGCAAGCACCTATATCAGACACCTACGTCCCGAACGTAGCGCGATGAAGCGCGGTGCTCCGAAGGCATCCTGGGGAAGGATCACAGCGGCCGATAAACCGACTCTGCAAAATGCACCGTATCCATGGAAGGAAATTCGAACGTACTAGCGGGAATCGTGTTGAAACTGTCGATAATCGATTCCGGCGTGCCTTCCTGCTCATAGAGCGCGATGGTGTGGAAGCCCGCCTCAAGCGCCCCGGGGCGTTGGAATTGCGTGCGCAGGAAACATTGCCCACTGACCAAGGCGGGGATATTGAGGGCGTGCCGAATATGACGCGTGGCATACCATTCGCGAAACTCGGCCTCTTTCCCCTCCACCGGATTAGCGAACGCTAGAGTCAACAGGGAAGGGCGCTTCGCGGCGGCCCGGCCTGCCTTCTCACTCGCCGGATAGTAAATCCAGATCGCCGGCGCGGCCGCAGCACCGTGCTCGGCATGCAGCCGTTCGATAGCCTCGAGCAGGTTCTGCGCCGCCTGCGCACCATCCACGGAGATCTCGCAAAGTCCGAGATAACGAAAGGGCAGGGGTGCAAATCGCCCGCGGGTGATATCGACAGGGTGCTGCTCGTAGTGCTGCAAGCTCAGCACATTCTCGATCCCGACAACCGCGTCTCGATATGCTCCCTGATACCACTTCAAGAAATCCGACTCCCGAGCTTGTTTCGGTTTGCTCAAAATGAAGAGCAGGTGGCTGCGCTGCTTGCGGATCAGGAGCAAGGGATTGGGAGTGTCGGAGGTCATGAGGTTCAGTGCGCCCGGGGTTCTTACCAACTTCAGTTCATCAACTCGCCACAATCGACATTCAGCGCCTGACCAGTGATGTGTCGCGCCAAGTCGGAAGCGAAAAACACGACCGCATAGCCAATGTCCTGTGCGGTCAGCGGACCTGCTAAAGGCAAAGGGGAGGGGTGGCCCTTGCCGGGTTCGCTTGCACCCATCCTAAGCGTCCGGATCGCCTCCTGCATGGCGGTTGAAACTGCGCCTGGGCAGACCGTATTCACTGTGATGCGGTCGGCACCCAGCGCTGCGGCCAAAGATTGAGTCAAGTTAATGACTCCTGCCTTAGCCGCGCAGTAGGCCGGGGCGAAATCAACTCCCAGCCGCCCGCCAACGGATGCGATATTGATAATCTTGCCGCCGCCTTGCGCTTTGAAATGCGGAACCAAAGCCTGCACCGTTCTCCAGATGCCGGTGAGATTGACATCCAGACAGCTATTGAAGTCACCTTCACCAAGCTCTAATCCCAACTGTCGTTGAAACACACCGGCGTTGTTGACGAGAATGTCAATGCGTGGGAACTGGCCCAGCGCTTCTCGCATGCAACGCGTAACCGATTCTTTGTCAGTGACATCAAGCGGTAAAGCGATGGCGGTGTGTCCCAATGCAGCGATTTCGGCAACGACAGACTGGGCGTCCTGTTGGATTTTCAAGTCCGAGACGATGACAGACGCCCCGGCCCGCGCGAGCTCCACAGCGATGCCGCGACCGATGCCGCGCGCCGCGCCCGTGACTAACGCGGTCTTGCCTGTGAGATTACACATGAGCACTCGTAACGATTAGAGAATGCTCTTGGCAACCATCGCAATGCGCTCCTTGCTGGGATAAAGCGGCTTTTCCAACGCGGAGCTGTAGGGAATATGCACTTCAGGTGTTGTGACCCGCTGGATGGGCTTGCGCAGGCTATCGAAGCCCTCTTCGGACACCACGGCGGCGATCTCGGAGGCCACGCTCGCCGTCCGGTGAGAATTGTCGACAATCACTAGCCGCCCCGTCTTGGCCACGGACTGCAGCAGCGTGTCCTTGTCGAGCGGTACAATGGTGCGCAGATCAATTACTTCGGCGGAGATACCGTCCTTCGCCAGGGTTTCCGCCGCAGCAAGCGCCTTCGGCACGCAGCCTGCTATGGCGACAATGGTTACATCGCGACCCTCGCGCTTGATGTCGGCCTCACCGATCGGGACCAGGTAGTCAACATCGGTGGGCACAAGCTCTTTTTTCGGCCAAAGATTGATATCCTCAAACACCAACACCGGATCGTCGTCTCGGATCGCAGACTTCATCAGCCCCTTCATGTCCGCCGGTGTCGAGGGGGCGAGGATCTTCAGCCCCGGCACGTTCATGAAGAAGGGGTAAGGGCGATCGGCATGCTGAGCCGCGTTGCCTACGTTGTAGTAGGTACAGGTCCTAAAGACAATCGGCACTGACAACTGCCCGCCGGTCATGTAGCGCAGTTTGGCCGCCTGGTTGATGATTTGATCTGAAGCCAAATAAACAAAGCTTGCGATAGTCAGATCCACGATGGGACGCAACCCCGTCAGTGCGGCGCCGATGCCCATCCCCGTAAAGCTGTTTTCCGAGATGGGCACGTTGCGCAGGCGGCGCTCATCGAAGCTGTCAAAAAGCGCAGCGCATCCATAGATGTCGATGTTTTCCCCGATGAGGATTACGCGATCATCACGCAGCATTTCCTCACGCTGAGCTTCCACAATCGCGTTCAAGTAGGTGAGCTCGCGGCGCTCTTCGGTCATGACGGGCGACTCACTTTGAGCTTAGGCGGGTAGTGAATGGGATTGCTGAACATGTTCTCGTAGACGTCCGCGAACTCGGGAAACGGGCTCTTCTGGCCAAACTCGACCGCTTCGGCCACCTCGGCCGCGACTTCTTGCTCAACTGCCGCGATGGCCTCTTCAGCCACGCCTTGCCCTTGCAGAACCGCCCGATACAACACGATAGGATCGCGCTCGCTCTTGTAAGACTCGACTTCCTTATCAGTGCGGTAGGGGATGGGAACACCCAAGTTGCGACAGTGCTCATCGAAACGATAGGTCTTGGCCTCGATGAGGGTCGGGCCGCGTCCTTTGCGAGCTCGCTCCACGGCTTTGGCCGTGACTTCGTAAACGGCCTCCGCGACCTGTCCGTCTACAATGACGCCCGGAATGCCATAGCCGTCAGCGCGCTTGGCAATATCCGGCTGACCGTGGGATTTGGCAACCGAAGTGGAGATCGCATACCCGTTGTTCTCGCAGAAGAAGATCACAGGCAACTTCCAAATCGCCGCCAGATTCAAGGATTCCCCAAACGTGCCTTGGTTGGAGGCGCCATCGCCAAAAAAACACAAACTCACTTGGTCTGTGCCCCGCACCTGAATGCTCAGGCCGGCCCCGGTGGCCAGCGGAATACCGCCTCCGACAATCGCAGACTCGCCAATAATGCCGACCCGCCGGTCCGCCAGATGCATGGAGCCGCCGCGACCCTTGCAGATGCCCGTGGCCTTACCGTAGAGCTCGGCCATTAGGGGCTTTAAGTCAGCGCCTTTGCCAATCGGATGGCCGTGCGAGCGATGGGTGCCGGTGATGTAGTCATCATCACGTAGGGCGATGCACGCGCCCACAATGGCCGCTTCCTGGCCGATGCTTAAATGCCCTCCCAACTCGGTGCCCAGAATGGCTTCTTCGAACCTCCGAATGCGCTGCATGCGCCGGTAAAGTTCCAGTTGCTGCGCTCGAGTCAGTGGCACGGCTTGTGTCCTCATGCATCATGGGACGACGCTCGCCTCAGCGTCGCAATGGACACAGATTACGGATCAGCGGTGCGCGGGAATTTGGAAATCAGCACAAAGAACTTCGGAATCGGCGCTTTCCCGATCTTCCGAAGTAGGGGGCCTTAAGACCCGGGCGCGCGGGCGGTGGCCGCTAGGGATTGCTGACCCGCACTTCTCGGGGAGAACAGCCAAAATGGGCGCGGAACGCGGTGGAGAACGTACACGCGTGTTGGTAACCGACAGCCTCAGCAACTTGAGAGATGGTATTCGCGCGATCCTGCAATAGTTCGAACGCGCGCTCCATGCGTATGACTTGCAAACACTCGTGCACCGATATACCAAACAGCTTGCGAAACCCAGACGTCAAGGCAAGTCGGTTCAGACCGACGGCCTTTGAGATTTGCTCCAGGGTCAGGTTCTGCGCATAACGCTGCGCGAGCAGCTCGCGCGCCTCATGCAGCAGACGATCCCGGCGACTGTGCCCGGTCCCACGCCTCCAATGCTCCTTTTGCGAGACCGACATCTGATCCAGCAACAAATACATCAGCTCGACCGACTTCGCCTGGCAATAGTGCGCCTGCCGGCGCACCGAGCAGGGGGCCGACAGGACAGCGCGCGTGGCCGCCGCCAAGGCCGACGTTAAGTCTAGACGGTGAAGGACTTGCGCGTTGGCTTCCGGCATCACGATCGTTCGCAGCGGCTCGGGTAATTCCTCCACCGCGAGCCCCATATAAAGCGGAAAGAAACTCGGCTGCAGACACAGCGAAACCGCCGCGGTCTGTGTTCCTCTCGGCTCCATGTCCACCTTAAGCATCTCGGGCGGTCCTGAGATGATGAGGACTTCCGGACCCCGCTGTTGATGTTGCCCAAAACCATCCAGGACCGTGGTATTGCGGCCTCGCAGACAGAAGCTAATCTTAATGTAATCTTCCCACTTCGTATGCGCGACTTGGTCGGTGCTCGAGCCGTAGCTTTCACCAGCCACCAGCGCGATGCCCGGCTGCCGGCAGATATGACGCCAACTCCATTCGCGGCCCTGGCGAGACTCCGACCACTCCGGGTGATGACGGTATCCCTCCGCCGAACGAACCAACCCCAGGGTACTGATTAGAGAAATCTCTTCAGAAACAACCTTTTTGGGGAACAGGGTCTGCGCCTGCAACATAGGGGGCACCCGTAAACTAGGCCTTCTACGACATTCTCAGCCTCAGCTCGGAAATAGGCAACCGGGCCCAGTCAGGCCAGCCCGCTCCACCCGGAAGCCTCCCGGTGGGTACTCTTACGGCCGGCTCCACCGCCAGCACCGAACGACATAGCGGCCTAAAAAGTAGTGGTCGATTTTCGCGATTTGCACTCTATACCAGGTGATTGTTGCCCATTTGATATACACCAACGAAACGGGGTCACCATGGCACGAGGATTTCTGGCATCGCGCGCGCGTCAAACGCTACTGCTGGCAACAGGGCTGGCGGTCGCCGTAACTTCGGGAGCCAACGCGATGGCAACGCCACCTAACACCCCGACGAACATTACAATCGACGCCCAACCCCTTGCCACAGCGCTGCAAGCTTTCTCGGAGCAATCCGGTTTGCAGGTTGGCTTCGAATCCCAACTGGCTCAAGGAATTCAAACACAGGGTACCAAGGGAAACCAAACTCCGGCACAGGCATTGAGCCAACTCCTGAAGGGCACCGGCCTTGAGTATCGCTTTATCAACGACCAGACCGTCGTCATTCGCGAGAAGACCCTCAAGCCCACCGCCGCCTTATCCGGCACCGGCATGCTGCGGCTCGCACAAAGCGATGCGACGCAAACGGTACCGGGAGCGCCGCCAACCGCGACCTCTCTTGAGAGGAGCACTGAGTCGTCAGCTCCCAGAGCCCCGGGAGCGCTTGAAGAAGTCTTGGTCACGGCGCAAAAGCGCTCCGAACGCCTGCAAGATGTACCGGTACCGGTCACGGCCATCAGCAGCGACCAACTAGTGGATAACAACGAACTGCGGCTGCAGGATTATTACTCCAGCATACCGGGCTTGAGCCTCTCGCCAGGCAACCAGGGCGCAATGAACCTTGCCATCCGCGGCATCAGCACACCCGGGGCCAATCCAACTGTAGGTGTCACGGTCGATGACGTGCCCTACGGAGGTTCCACTCTCAATGGTGGCGGTCAGATGGTTCCCGACATCGATCCGGGCGACCTGGCGCGCGTGGAAGTCCTACGAGGTCCTCAAGGTACCCTGTACGGCGCAAGCAGCATGGGCGGCTTGCTGAAGTTTGTTACCGTGGATCCCACGACTAACGGCGTGAAAGGCAGTGTGCAGGCCGGCATCAGCAGCGTCTACAACGGCGCGGAGCTCGGGTATAACGTGCGCGGCGCGATTAACTTGCCGGTAAACGATACACTTGCCGTTCGCTTGAGCGCATTTACTCACGAGGATCCCGGCTACATCGACGACCCGGCATTTCATTTGGAGGGCGTCAACAAAGGAACGGCTTATGGCGGTCTACTTTCGGCGCTCTGGCGTCCCTCCGAGACCGTATCGCTGAAAGTGAGCGCGCTCTATCAAGACCTGAAGATCGACGGTTCGGGAGATGTGGAACCCTCGCTCGGTGACTTGAGTCAAAGCGGCATACCGGGTGTGGGTTGGCTCGACCGCAAGGCGCAACTCTACAGTGCGACCTTGAAGGTTAAGCTCGGTAACGTAGACCTGACCGCCGTCACAGGATACAACAATAACGTCGTGACGGATCTGTGGGACTATAGCTACTACTTCCGCTCGAATGCCGAGTCAGCGTTCAACGTCGCGGGGGCTGGCGTAACGGATAACTTACGCGCCCGGGCCTTTACGCAGGAAATCCGGCTGTCCTCGGCGATCGGGGAGCGCATCGACTGGCTGTTCGGTGGATTCTATACCAACAAGAACTCCTTCGATTTTCAGACCGTGCCGGCCTTAAACGCCGACACCGGCGCGTTCGCCGGCGAGCTGTTGATCAATCCCTTCCCCACAACGTACGCAGAATTCGCCGCCTTCGGCGATGTCACATTTCATATCACGGATCGATTCGATGTGCAGGTCGGCGGGCGCGGCAGCAAAATTCGCGATACCTTCTCGCAAGTCCAATCCGGACCCTTGGTGAATGGCGTGTTGGTGACACCCGAGGGGGAGGCGAAGTCCAGCGCGTTTACGTATCTGCTGACACCACGGTTGAAGCTGTCGCCTGAGCTCATGTTATATGCGCGCCTGGCTTCCGGTTACCGCCCGGGCGGACCGAATCAAAACTGCCTTTTCGATCACGTCCCCTGTCAATACGACCCGGACAAGACCGAGAACTACGAGCTGGGAGTCAAGGGAGATTTCTGGGATCAGAAACTCTCCATCGATGCCTCGCTCTACTACATCGATTGGAAGAACATCCAACTCACCTTCGTCGGTATGGACGGGGTCACCTACTTCGCTAACGGCAGCGCGGCCAAGAGTCAGGGGCTGGAGCTTGCGGTGCAAGCACGGCCGATTGCAGGTCTTACGCTCGGCGGCTGGGCCACCTGGGATCAAGCGGTGATCACCGAGCCGACACCGCCCGAGGCTTCACAGCCCTTGACTGTCGGCGAACGGTTGCCCGTCAGCCCACGCTTTTCCGCCAACTTGTCGGCGCAAGAGGACTTCGCACTGGTCGAGCGGTGGAGCGGATTCGTCGGCGCGGAGGCCAGCTACGTCGGCAACCGTCTGAGTGCGATCGGCGCCTCGGGCGCCCAGGTTTATCCCTCCTATACAAAAGTTGATGTCCGCGCGGGAGTTAGATATGACACCACCTGGACGGCCAATCTCTTTGTGACCAACCTGTCAAACTCGCGTGGCATCTTAGGTGGCGGCACCGGCACGATCTTTCCCGACGCTCGTTACTACATCCAACCGCGCACGGTGGGCTTTAACATCGTCAGAGCTTTTTGATCTCAAGGCGGGCGCACGGACCGCAACCGCCGCCTGCCGGCCTCACCGCGCCAGCGGACCTCGCAGCTCCAAATCAAAGTATGACCTGGGACTATATCGTCGTTGGAGGCGGCTCGGCCGGCTGCGTCCTGGCCAATAGACTCTCCGCAGATTCCCGCCATCGGGTCCTGCTGTTAGAAGCCGGCTGGGGGGCGCTGGATCGGACACAGCTGGTCCAGGCGCCCGCTGGCTCGCTCTACTTGTTCGACAGCAAATTGTTCGTGTGGCGTTATCAGAATCAGACCGATCCCACTCGAGCTCATCGCAGCGACCGGTTCAATGCCGGCAAACTCCTAGGCGGCGGTAGCTCCGTCAACGGCACGATGTTCATCCGCGGTAGCGCGGCGGACTATGATGAGTGGGAACGGTTGGGCAATCCGGGGTGGTCTTACCAGGAGGTGTTGCCTTATTTCAAAAAGATCGAGACCACACTCATCGGAGCCGACGAATATCATGGGCGTCACGGCCCGTTGGGTGTCGAGTACGCCGCGCCCATGTTGGACATATCGCATCGGTTCATCGAGGCGGCGCTCGAAACAGGCATTCCCTACAACGCCGATATCAACGGCGCGCACTTGGAGGGAGTTTCCCGGACACCCTGCTCGGTGTACGGTGGCATCCGGCAGAGCACGGCCCGGACTTATCTACGCCCAGCGATGCGGCGTCCCAACTTGGAGGTCATTACGAGGGCACTCACGCAGAGAGTGATTTTTGAGGGAAAAACGGCGGTCGGAGTGGAATATGTTCACGCTGGAAAGCGTTTCTTTGCCAGAGCCGCTAAAGAAATTGCCCTCAGTGCGGGAGCTATCCGTTCCCCCCAGATCCTGATGCTCTCCGGTGTGGGACCCGCCGAACAGCTCAAGCCTTGGGGCATTCCCATCGTGCACGAACTGCCGGGCGTTGGCCAAAACTACAGCGATCATGTGGCCGCGCATATGGCGTATCGCGTGAGTCTACCGACGTGGTGCACTCAAGCTTCGCGGGGAAAGCAAGCTTGGCATGCCTTGCGATGGCTACTCCAGAAAGAGGGTCCAGGTCAAACGGGTTTTTCGCAAGCTGTCGCTTTCTTACGTTCGGATGCTAGGCTAGCGCAGCCTGATGTACAGCTGTGCTTCATGCCGTTCTCCTTATTTCCCGGCGACTCGCCGACAGGATATTACGGGCGGCCGACGATACCGCGAGAATATGGCGACATGGTCATGATTTTTGTCGACGAGTGTAAACCTGAAAGCCGTGGGTATCTGCAGCTAGCGTCCGCCCAGGCCGCCGACCCGCCGCGGGTCTATCCGAATTACTTGGCCAGCTCTCGCAGTGTCGACAAGCTCATCAGCGGTATTGAGCGAGTACGCCAAATCATGGCCGCTGCACCCATCAAAGCTTATGTGAAGGAAGAAGTGCGTCCGGGATCACAAGCCGCTTCGCGAGCCGCGCTAGAGGAGTGGATCCGAAACGAGGCGGGCAGCATGGCCCACTCCTGCGGCACCTGCAAAATGGGCCAAGATGACACTGCCGTGGTCAATGAGCAGCTCAGAGTGCGGGGCGTGCACAACCTGCGAGTCATCGATGCGTCCATCATGCCAACCATTCCGAGCGGTAATATCAATGCGCCCACCATCATGATTGGGGAGAAGGGTGCGGCCCTGATGCTGGACTCGGGACAAACCTTCCATGCAGGTTGAACAGGCGCTCAGCTTGGAGCCCCAGCAAGCCAGCCGTCGCTGGAACCTAGTGCAACTGCTATTGCTGGCCATTGCCGTGGCAGCCACCGGCTATATCCGCACGGCTATCGGCCCTGTGCAGGAGGCCATGCGCCGCAGCCTAGCGCTCAACGACAATGAAACCGCCTTATTGCAAGGTATGGCGCTCGCCTTACCGATTGTCCTGGGCGCGATCCCGGTGGGCCTGTTGGCCGATCGCAGCTCGCGCCTGCGCATTCTGAGTTTCTCGTTCGCCCTGGCATTGCTCTCGTGCGCGTTGGGCGCTTTCTCTACCAACTTCCAACTGTTGTTCGCCTCCCGATGTTTGGCGGGACTGTCGGTGTCCGGGATCGCCATAGCGGCCTATTCGATGGCCGGTGACCTCACCGCACCCAGCGCGCGCGGGCGAGCCACCACTATTATGGCGATTGGCGAGGTCGGCGGTGCGCCCATCGCCTTTGCGGTCGGCGGTGCGTTGCTCGTCAACGTCAGCTCACTGCCGGGCACGCAACTACTAGAGGGAAAACTCGCAGACTGGAACGTCGCGCTGTTGTGGATGGG
>Ga0105240_10004753_pt1 | contig 20517 bp, 15 predicted proteins | sample KBSC54metaG_FD_80426 | JGI IMG/M metagenome (GOLD analysis project Ga0105240, IMG submission 80426) | Corn rhizosphere microbial communities from Kellogg Biological Station, Michigan, USA - KBS C5-4 metaG | ecosystem: Host-associated > Plants > Roots > Rhizosphere > Soil | place: Michigan, USA... | reverse complement strand
TGCGCCGCATCCACCGGGAACAAGCGCGGCAGACTCAGGTTCGTCAGCATCGAGACCACCTCGTCGACGTCGCGTACGGTGGCCAACGTCCGGGTACTGTCATCCACACTCATCTTCACCGCGAAGGTTTCCTCCCAGAGATCATACTTTACGAAAATCCCCACGACCGCCTGCGCCACGGGCTCGCGGGATTTCAGCAGCGAAATCCGGATCACCACCCGGTTCGTGAGTCCGCTGACCAGGTCCTTCCTGATGGAAGGTGGAAGACTCACCGCCCGCAGAACGGCACCCAGCCCGCCTTCCGTAAGCGTGGGTACCAGCTCCGCACCCCAGACGCCTGGTGACGCAATGAGCGCCAGCAGCGCCAACAGCAACATCCTCCAGTCGATGCGCTGTTGCATATCAGGATCCCGCATGCACGGAGTAGGTGGCGATGACGTAGAAATTCACCGTCCCGAAATTCTTCGTTTCCAGTCGGACGCCGGCCTTCGCCCCGACATCGAAGTAATGCACACCGAAGGCATGACCGTCATTAGTCACCCCGGGCCCAACATACCAACGTGCCCGGCGTGCTCCGGCTTCGGCGTTGGAAAAGAGGCTGCGCGAGTAGACGATCGAGACACCCAGGTCGTCATCAAACATCGAGCGATAATTGTCGAAAGGACGCGTCTGAAAAGTCCAATAGGCGTCATCCCCCGCGCGCCATGTTCCGCGTATCAGCACGCCGGCCGTGTCGCCCCGGCTCGTCGGACTGAAGATGTCATAGCCGTGCAGCAGCCAGCCGTGCGTGGGGAATGATGGGTCGTCTTCAGTATTACGCCCCGCGGTGAATAGCATCACGTCGCCGGGGGTCGAATTCAGTGTAGTGAGCGTAGTGAATGTTCCGTCGGACAACAGAAAGTTATCTCCGCTGCCACTCGAGCTCACCAGGTACCGGTAGCCCGCCGTCACATAAGAGTACGTACCGAGGTGCATTCCGACGGAGAAATCGACTCCACTTCCGCTTCCGGTTCCGCCGCTGGGGCTCTCCCGAATGAAGTCAAAACCCGCCGCACTGAAGGAGGATTGTGAGAAGAACGCCCCCGCGGTGAAAAAGAAGGTATGCGACCCGAACAGCCGCGGATCACGATATTCCGCCCGGATGGCATATTCGTCGCTCCCACCACCAGTGACTGGCGTGGCGGCCACCAGGGCCAGATCGAGACTTTTGCCCGCGCCAAACAGATCGTAGTCAGTGAGCCGCGCCGCCAGCACAGCGGTCCCGCCGGCGTTATTTGGGAACTGCAGAAGCGCGCCAGCCGCGTAGGCCGTCGCCAAAGGCGAGGACTCTACAACGTCAATCACCACGATCACCCAGTGCTTCCGGGAGCCCTTGACGAGATGAATCCGTACCGAGCGGAACCTGGTGAGCCCCTCCAGCCGCAGGCGCGCGGTTTCCACCTGGATGTCGTCCAACTCCTTGCCGATGACAATACCGGACTGCCTGCGGATGAGCTCACAGGACGTGGCCAGGTTACCGTTACATTGCACGCCCTCGACCATGGGGGTGACCTGCTCGGCCGAATCCACGGCATGGGACAAGACAGGACAGACAGTCAACAGAATCAGCAGGGCACGTATCATCTTCGTCCAGTGCTCATGGAAAATCCGCGCGCCACTATCGCCATGGCGACGGCGGGCGCAAGTGTCCCTTTTCGTGGACACCCATGCGTGGCTCGGCACGCCACGTGTCAGTATGCAGCTCATAGGGTTGTATTGTCTTGTTCGTAGGTTGATTGCTCCACGGGGTGTGGAGCGCCGCACTGGAAAAGCAAACCCTATGCCAGGTGTGCTCGCCCTCCAAATGCGTGCGCGGCCCTCGAGGCTGTCCGATTTGCCGCACAGGTGTGCTACGGAAGGCGAGGGAACCCTGCATTGAGTTATGATCGAGCCGCTCTCCCTAAAAGAGAAAGGCCCGGATGCCACCACGACTTCTGACTTGCCTGCTTGCCGCTGCTGCCCTCTGCACTCCGCTGCTCTTACCGCAGACTTCATGCGGCGCCGGATCCAGCGCGACGGCGAACAGCGATTTACCTCAGTATCTCGAGCGCGCACGCCGCACATTCAATGTTCCAGGACTGGCCGTCGGCATCGTGAAGGATGGCCGGGTGGTTTTCGAACAGGGCTTTGGTGAGCGCAGCCTGCAGGATCATGGACGGGTCTCGGCGCATACCCTGTTCGGTATCGCCTCGAATACGAAATCATTCACCGGCACGGCGCTCGAGATGCTGGCCGATGAGGGCAAGCTGCATCTCGAGGACCGGGTCGTCGATCATCTGCCCTGGTTCCGCATGGGTGATCCCTACGTCACCCGGGAAATGCGTCTGCGCGACATCCTGGCCCATCGGAGCGGGCTGGGATCGCACGCCGGCGACCTGCTGTTCGTGACTCCTTCGACCTATACGACTCGGGAAGTCGTCGAGCGCCTGCGTGACGTACCGCTGGCGTCCGGGTTCCGTGCGACGTTTGCCTACGAGAACCTCATGTATGCCGTTGCGGCCCTGGTTATCGAACAGGCTTCTGGCGCAAGTTATGCCGACTTCGTGCGCGAGCACATCTTTGTGCCGGTCGGCATGAGCGAATCCCACATCGATGCCAGCGAGCTCGAGCCAGGAGAGGACGTAGCGACACCCTATGCGCTGCGCGATGGCAAGCTGACCCCACTACCGCCATTGGTCTGGAAAAATAATCCCGGCGCGGCCGGTATCTATTCCACGGTCCATGACATGACAAAATGGGCCGAGGCGCAACTGGTCGTGAGCAACCCCCATCCGGAGACAAACCCCGGCGCCCGGTCGACATCCCCGCTGCTGAGCGCTCCAAGCCAACAGCGCATGTGGTCCGTCATTACCCCCATCGATATCAACCCCGCCCCCATACCGGAGTTGCAGGCAGCGCAACCCAACTTCTTCGGATATGCCGAGGGCTGGTATGTTTCCGACTACCGGGGCCAGCGCCTGGTGTGGCACACGGGCGAATTTCCGGGCATGTTCTCCCAGGTCACCCTGGTGCCGGCACTGAACCTGGGCGTGGTCGTACTCGTCAACCAGGAAGCCGACGGAATCCGTGACGCTGTGATTTTCCACGTGTTGGATGAGTACCTCGGACACCCGACCACCGACTGGGTGAGCGCCTACTCCAAAGCCGTAGCTCTCGAAACCCAACAGTTAACCGAGGCGATCAGGAAGCACGACGCGGAGCGCCCTCCGAGCACCCGCCCCTCCAGGCCATTGTCGAGCTACACCGGGAAATACCGGGACGCGTGGTACGGCGACATCGAAATATCGCAGGTCCACGCGGAGCTGCGCATGCGCTTCACAAAGTCCCCGCGCCTGCAGGGCTCATTGCATCCTTGGGGTGCCGATACTTTTTTAGCCCGCTGGGATGACCGCCTGCTCGATGCGGACGCGTTCATTCAATTTACGGTAGACCCGAGCGGCCGCATCGACGGCGCCAGCATGCGTCGCGCCTCACCGACCACCCCACACGCCTACGATTATCAGGACTTGCACTTGGTCCGCACCAGCAGAAACCAGTAAGCTGTCATGTGTTGAGCCCGAAGCGCGGTTAAGCGAGAGATCATCTTGGATGCCCGAAGAGTTTTGCGATCCGCCGTCATCGTGTTCTCGAGCCTCCTGGCACCCGTAGAGCTCCCGGCAGCCTCCAGCCCGTCCAGCGACCTCAGTGCCGCCGCCCGCACCATTCTCGGTGCAGGCCAGGGGGTCTATATAGAGGCCACCGACGGCACCGTTCTGTTGGCACAGGCCGCGCAGCTCCCCGTCCATCCAGCTTCGGTGTCCAAGGTTCCCACCACCCTCGCCCTACTGAGAAAGTTAGGTCCCGAGCATCGTTTCACGACCACGTTCTCCAGCAACGGCCGTATTGTCGATGACACGCTCTACGGCGACCTGGCGGTGGAGACTGACGGCGATCCTTCATTGGTCGATGAAGACGCCCTGCTGGTCGCCGAGCGGCTCAAACAGTCCGGCATCCACACCATCTCGGGCGAGCTGCACATCCGCGACCCTTTCATTTTCAACTGGCGTAATGATGACGCGCCGTCCCTGCTACGTCGGGCGCTGTCAGGCCAAACACCACCGGCGGCCTGGGCCGCCGTACGCGAGCTGGAGATCGCCAACGGTGTGGCACCCGGGTCGGCGGCGCTGGCACAGCCGGGCATCCGGTTTGCCGATCGATTGGAGCCACCGGCTCCAAGAGGCTCGGAATCCAGAACGGTTCAACTCCGCAACGACCAACCGCTGGCGCTGTATCACTCGCAGCCGCTGCTCCCGCTGATCAAGGCATTGAATGACTTTTCCAACAACATCATCAAACCCTTTGCGGACGCCGCCGGCGGCCCCGCCGCGGTGGAGGCCCTGGCCCGCGCCGCCGTGCCCGAGGAGATGCGCTCCGAAATCACTCTTGGAGACGGCGCGGGCACCGATCCGAGCAACCGTTTGAGCCCGCGTGCGGCGGTGAAACTCTTGCGCGCCCTCGAAAGTGAGCTCGCCAGGAGCGGTCATGCCCTCTATGACATTCTGCCCGTCACGGGCATCGATACCGGCACGTTGCATGATCGGTTGAATACCGCGGAAGAGGCGGGTCGTGTCGTCGGTAAGACCGGGACGTTCGGCGACTATGGGGCGAGCGCCTTGATCGGCGCGATCAACACGACCGATCGGGGTACGGTGTACTTCGCGATCCTCAACCACGGCGTCCCCGTGCCCCAGGCCCGGAAGCGTCAGGATCAGTTTGTCGGTGTCTTACTCGCACACCTGAATAGCGTACCCTGGAACTATGTACGCGATGCCCGGCCAGCCGTGGCGCGCGCAGAGGTCGTAGTTCCCGCTCGGTGAGAACTACTCGACTGGGCTAAACTTGCGGCTTGCCGAAAGCGTTCGATTCCCGTTCGCTCAGAGTAGCCAAAATGCGCGCCGTCAAAATCGTTGGAATCGTCGTGGCCGCCCTATTGGGCCTGATCGTGGTCGTGTTGCTGGCCGTGCGGTTGTTCGTCAATCCTAACGACTACAAGGACCGCATCGCGCAGGAAGTCAGGAGCTCCACGGGCCGCGAGCTCACCCTCTCCGGTCCCATCAAGCTGTCCGTATTTCCGTGGATCGCACTGGAGCTGGGGCCTGTCAGCCTGGGCAACCCGCCCGGTTTCAGCTCAGAGCCCTTCGCGGCAGTGCAACGGATCGCGCTCCGGGTCAAGCTGCTGCCTCTGCTCCACAAGGAGCTGCAAGTCGGCCGGATCGAGATCGATGGCTTGGATCTGCACCTGGTCAGGAATGCGGCGGGCAAGGGCAATTGGCAGGATTTCGGCTCGCACGAGCACACCCCGACCACTCCGAGCTCGAATTCCGGCAAGTCCACTCTACCGGATGTCGGCGGCGTCGAAATCAAGGACAGCCGCGTGAGCTACCAGGACATGGTGGCGGAGCATCTCAACTTCGAGCTCGGACACCTGGCCGCCGGCACACCCACGTCCCTCCAAGCGTCAGTCACCCTGACACCATCGAAGGGCGCGCAACCCGTCGACTTCAAATTCTCGTCGCAGGCTGTCAGCACCGACCTCGCGGCACAAACACTGAGCGTGCCGGCATTCACCCTGCAACTGGCCGGCATGACACTCACGGGCAGCCTCCAAGGCAGCCACATCGTCGATGCTCCGGCGTTCACCGGACCGTTCAAGCTCGATGCGTTCTCACCACGAGATCTGATGGAGAAGCTGGGGATCAAAGCACCGCAAACCCGCGGCCCCAAGGCCCTGACCAAACTTGCGGCGCAAGGCACATTGACCTACGGAGCTGAAGCCGCGAGCGTCGACCAGCTCATCGTCAATCTCGATGACTCGAAACTACAAGGCCGAGTGGCGGTCACGAACCTCCAAACCAAGGCGCTGGCGTTCAACCTCGCCCTCGATCATATCAACCTGGATGCCTACCGCGCCCCGGAGGCGGCCACTCCATCGCCCGCCGCAGCCAAGGCCACTCCCACCGAGGCCAAGCCGGCGGCAGACCCATTCAAGACGTTGCAGTTGGACGGCAAGGTCAACATCGGCGCAGTCACGGTCTCCAATGTGAAGCTCACCGACGTACACATTACCTTGGTGGCCAAGGACGGAGTCACACACATCGCCCCTGCGACAGCGAAGTTCTACGGCGGCAATTATTCGGGCGACATCACGCTGGACGATCGCGGCTCCGTCGCGCAACTGAAACTCACTCAGAACATGACCGGAATCGACATGGCGGCCCTGCTCAATGACTTCGCCAAATCACAGCGCCTTTCGGGACATGGCACGATCACGACCAACCTGACAGCACAGGGACTCGCCGGGGATACGCTCATGAAGACATTGAATGGCCGTATTACCGCGAATGTCGAGAACGGTGCGGTCGAAGGCGTGGACCTGTGGTTCGAGGTCGACCGGGCCAAGGCACTCTTTCAGAAGCAGGGATTACCCAACGGCCAGGGAAGTGGCAAGACAAAGTTCGATGCCTTCCGCGCCTCCGCCGACATCACCAGCGGCGTCGCCAAAACCACGGACTTGAATATCGCCTCACAAAATCTGCGCGTCATCGGCCAGGGTACGACCAACCTGGTCAGCGATGCCATCGACTACCAGGTCAAAGCCACTGTGTACAAAGAAGCGCCCACGGCCACGGCAGCGAGCTCGGAAGTACTGCTGGAGGTTCCGCTGAATATCACGGGGACCACCAGGAAGTTGAGCGTACGTCCCGACCTCGAGGCCATGGCCAAGTCGCGAGCCCAACAGGAGCTCGACAAACACAAGGGTGAGCTCCAGCAGAAGCTCATGGACAAGCTCAAGGGAATTTTTAAGTAGCTGGCGAGGGGGCTAGCCGTTACGTGCCGGGGGGCCGGAGTGGCGCCAAGCGCAGCCCGTCACACGACTTGAGCCGCACCCGTGGCGCTGACGCAGTGGCTCCTTGATATTAGCCATATCTGGCTCTTTCATAGAGCCAGCCGGCCGCTATGCTTCAACATACACCCAGCAAACTTCGGAAGATCACTCCATGTCGGTGTACCGAATTTTTCTTGCCGGCGCCGCCGGAGCCATCGGCCGGCGACTCACCCCGCTGCTGCTTCAGGCGGGTCATTCCGTTGTAGGTACCACGCGCACGGCGGCAAAGGCGCAGATGCTCCAAGCCCTGGGCGTAGAGCCGGTGGTGGTCGACGTATTCGATGCGGCGGCCCTGATGAAGGCCGTCCGGGCGGCCCGCCCCGAAATTGTGATTCACCAATTGACCGATCTGCCGAAGGATCTGAATCCCGCCGAGATGCCGGAAGGCATCATCCGCAATGCCCGCCTCCGTAAAGAGGGTACCCGGAACCTGGTCGCCGCGGCACTGGAGGCCGGCGCCCGTCGCCTGATATCCCAGAGCATCGTTTGGGTTTACGCGCCCGGCCCGGAGCCACACGCTGAATCCGACCCGATCGATCCCGATCAGACAGGCGTCATTGCGTTGGAAGAGCTCACGTTGAACTCTCCGCCGTTGGAAGGCGTGGTCCTACGATATGGCCAGCTCTACGGACCGGGCACGCACGCCGCCCAGGGCCTGGGGTCTATGCCCGTGCATGTCGATGCAGCGGCCTACGCCGCCCTACTCGCCATCGATCACGGCAAGCCCGGCATCTACAACGTGGCGCAACCCAACACCCACGTCACGACGACCAAGGTGTCAGCGGAGCTCGGTTGGAATGCTGATTTTCGACTGGCGGACTTCAGCGAAAGCTCAGGCGAGATCGCGTAAGCCGCGCAACGGGCCGATGAACTTCTCATAACGACGCCAGCGCCCGACCGAACCCTTGTAAAGCCGCTGCCGCACCTGCCAGAAGCTGGCCGTCAACACGGCCCGCTCGGCCGTGTGATATTCGAGGCAGCGCTCGTCCCACTCGAGCCCGATGAAGTCCAGGATTTTGCGGGTCCACTTTTCCTGGTTGTCGACCAGCTCGGCGTAGGGCACTTCCATCATGACCCCCGCGGGCAGCACTGAGCGCCAGTGATCCATCAGGCGCTGATGCTCGCGGTAGTAGTGGGCCAGGTCCGCGAGGTCGAAGGTAAAATTCTGCGCGGACGAGAGCTGGTTGAAATAACACGACAGGCACGTGTCGATGGGGTCGCGGCGTACATACAAAATGCTCGCCCGCGGAAACACCGAGTGAATGATCCCCAGGAGATCCGAGTTGACATTCGACTTGTCTGAGACCCGCAATGCCTTTGCCGAGCAGCGCTCGAGCGTCTTCGAGTAGCCTTCAGCGAGGATTTTTCTCAGCTCCGCATCCGGCACGTCGTGGCGTACGGCCGACTCGTGCTTCGCAAACGCGTGCGCCCAGAACGGCAACTCCCCAGCACCGTGCGCCGACGGATGCGAGGAGATGATCTGCTCCACGAGGGTGGTGCCGGAACGCATCATCCCCACGACAAACACCGGCCGCGTGGAATTGCTGGCGCCCGCCTCCGGCATCGCCAGCGCGGAGCGGGTGTAGGTGCTGATCATGTCATCGACAAACCGCTTGCGCGCACCGGGATCATAACGGTCCGCGGTCAACTTCAGAATGTCGTTGCCGCGTTTGAAGCTCTGAAAGGCGCGCTCGAACTCGCCGTTGTCATCACAGTATTTGCCGATAGCAAAGCGGAGGTCGGCTTCCTCGGTGGGAGCAATTCCACTGGAAGCAATTTTTTCGGCGCCCTTCAACCAGTCCCCGTCGGCAGCCGTCACGCGGCGCAGTTGGACCAGGCCGGCCCACGCTGTGGGCATGTTCGCATCCACCGCCAACGCACGCCGATATTGGGTCTCGGCATCGTCGAAGCGCCCTTCGAGACTGGCGATTTTCCCCAGGCCCACCACCGCCCCCGGGTGATTCGGCGCAAGTTTCAGAGCTTTCTCCAAACACTCCACGGCCTCGCGCAGACGCCCCAGAAACACCAGGGTCAAACCCAGACTCACCTGCGCCTCGACGTGCTTCGGATTCAACTTCACGGCACGGCGCAGTGGCAGCTCCGCTTCCACCAGGCGACCGGTCAGCCGCAGCATGGTGCCGTAGTTGAACTGGGCATCGGGATAGGTAGATTGAATGCCGGCAGCGCGGCGAAACTGCTCGGCAGCTTCATGATAGCGCCCCAGCTTCCAATACGCGACACCCAGGTTATTTCGGGCCAGCAGGTGCCGCGGTTTGAGTCTCAGGAGCTGCTCGTAACTCGCGGCCACCTCTTCGTGATCGCCATTGGCCGTCGCGGCATCCGCACGAGCCAACAGTGAGCGCACCGAGACACCGGCTTCCGGGCGCGCCTCGCGCTCGGGGGCAACTTCGGTACGCTCCTCGGCAACAGGCGGCGTCTCGTCGCGCACCTCGTTCACCGTCAGACGCAACAACAACATACGTGTCAGCTCATTCGCGAGCTCACTCTCGACCCCGCCGTTCAATAGACGTGACTTGAAAGCGCTGGCTAACTTCGCCCTGCGAAACATGCCCAGCTTCAGGGGCATTGCCTCGCGGTCTACTCGCGCCAGGAAGGCTTGAATGGTCTTACGCTTTTCACGCGGGTGACCGCCGGCCTCGGAACCAGACACTGCCGCGACAAAGTGATCCGCCAGCGCATTGCCGACCTCGGTGACAATCCGTGTATTGAGCCGGTGGAGCCACATGGGAGCAGAAAATACTGGATGAGCTGGAGCTGAAGATAGCAGATCGGCAACATTAGGTGATGCAGATCACACTGGCTCGACATGTCATTCCGAATCGTAAAAAACCGTTAAATCCGCTGTCGCCAGGCGACGACAAGAAGGCTCGGCATGTGACAGGTTTGACAAGCGGGCCGGTGATACTCCGTGTCAGCTCTCGCCCCGCTCGGCCGAATCGCGGGATTCCTGCTCACGCGCCCGCCGCGTGGCCCGCTCCAACACATCCCGCGACGGCATACCGGTTTTAGCGCTTTTGAGTAGACTCAACACCACGCCCGCAATCAGGGCGACGACCAGAACGATGACTATGAGCGCGGTGGACATGACGGGGATTGTACTCCTCGAGCGCTCTTATGCTTGGGGCGTCCTCAGCCGTCCCCGCCTCAGCGGATCGCCGCCGGCAATGCCTTGGCGACCTGGCTGGCAATGTCCTCCTGAACCCACAACTTATCGCCCTGGGGCCGATCATACGTTTCGGACCAAACGACATACCCGTCCGCGGCACGAACCAGGCGGGCGGAAATGCGGAGCGTGGTGTCCGACTTGCGCACGCTGCCGTCGAGAACATACGCAACGCCCAGCGAGCGCGCGATCTCGGCGACTGTGGCTCGTTTGCCTTTGAAGTAAAACGACGAGGTTGGAGGCGGAACACGCAGGTCGGGAATTTTGGCGAACTGGTCGATCAACTCCTCGGTCATGCCGTCAGCGAAATACTCCTCATTCATGGACTCGGTCGTGAGATCGAGGAAGGGCAGCACGGCGACGGAGCGGGCAGGTGGACTCATGGGAATGAGCTGCGAGTGAGTCGGGATTTTGATGAAGAACGCGGCGAAGACGATCACCGCCAAAACCGCCAGGGCGGCGAGGATAGCCAGGTTGCGTGGAATCGTGGAGACCGTGCGGCTGGCCCGCCGTGTAGCATGCGCCGGCACCATGGTGTCAGGCGGCCCTGACACCGCGATCGACGGCGGCACCAAGGGCGGCGGCATGCACCCGTGCGGCGCTATCGCGTCGGCCGGCTTCGGCGCCTCGATAGAGCGCGGCGACATCGACGCGGCCAACGCGAGCTCATGGGCCTCCTCCACCCACGGACTCACGCTCGCCACCATCCGATACCCCAGCCGCGGCACTGTGGCAATGTAGGTCGGTCGCTTGGGGTCGTCGCCCAGGGTACGCCGTAGGGAGGCCACTCCCTGGTAGACCGAGTCTGGAGTGACCACCACACCCGACCAGACCTGCTCGAGCAACTCGTCCTGGCTCACAACTTCGCCGGCTCGCTGCGCGAGATACAACAGCAGCCGCAAAGTGCGTGCTTCCACGCGCACCGTCTCGCCCTCCCGGGTCAGTTGGCCGGTGCGGGGGTCGACGCGCCAGGCGCCGATCCGAAGTGGAATTGCAGTGAGGCGATCCATACAGCGACAGCCTAATACAAGGCGGTCACCCGTTTAAAACTCTTCAGACCTTTTCGGCCACTCCTTCAGGACTTCTCAGATGCCGGCTGGGCACAGTGCGGACCACTTTCACAAGCCGACGGAGATGTTCCCGATGATTCGCCTCGCCCCCCACCGCCTCGCGATGGCAGCCGCGCTGACCTTCGCGTCACTGCCCCTCTACGCCACCACCTACACTCTGGAGCCCGACTACACCCAGGGAGTTTTCCGTTGGAACCACCTGGGGTTCTCGAGCCCCGCCGCCCAGTTCTCTCAGGGTGAGGGCACCCTGGAATTCGACGCGGCCGATCCGACCAGGGCATCGGTGAAAGTCACCATCCCCTTGCGCACCTTGAGCACCGGGGTACCGGACCTTGACGACGATTTCCGCTCGACCTACTTCTTCGACACCGCCAAATATTCGAGCGCGACGTTCACCAGCACCCGGGTAGAGCGCGGCATGGCGCAGAACCAGCTCAAAGTGAGCGGAAATCTCAATCTACACGGTGTGACCAGACCCGTTACGTTGGATGTCACGGTGGTGAAAATAGGGAACAACCCCCGTAGCGGCGTGCCCACAGTCGGCTTCGACGCCATGACAACCCTCAAACGCTCCGACTTCGGACTGGGGGCCTACGTGCCGCAGGTCGGGGATGAGATCGAGATGCACATCATCTGTCAGGCAGTCGATGCCAAAGCCTACGCAGAGTATTTGAAGGCGCATCCACGTAAGTAGGAATCTCACCTAGCGCCGGGGGAGCTCGCGTGTTGTCGGCGGCGGCAACGCGCGGTGCCCGAAAAAACCGATCGCCCGCCAGATGAATTTGATCCAGAAGTACAGCAGCGCCAGAGGAACGAGGGTGTCGTAGGCCACGTCCACGCCGGGAATGGGCTCAATGGGAATAGCCACCAGGCCTGCCGCCAAGGTAACGGCCACGTGCCGGCACAGCTCACTCAAGAGCTGTCGCAGGGGGTTCTGCGGCGACAGACGGGACACGACGATCAGCAGAATGACCAGTAACGTAAAACACGCGCCCACAAAAATCAGCAGGTCGCGCACGATCTGTCCGATGAGGCTCAGGATATCCATGCGGGACTCTCCACCGTGGCCGTCTTTAACAAATAGCATCGCCCGGGCGCGGGTTTCCGGCAACCTCAGGCTCGAGTGCGTCGCGCAGCCCGCCCCGCCATCCAGCACCATGCGGCGATCAGCAGTGGCGCAAGCAGTATTGCGGCACCGGGAGCCCCCGCCCGTGGCGGGGCCCGGAACGCAACGAATGCCATGAACAGCGTAAGCATCACAAAGCAGACACTCATGACCCACCAGGCGCCGGGAGATAGCAGCGAGCCATGACGATTCGGGCGATTCAGCACCAACCGATAGCCCAGGGTCAAAAACACCGCGGCCGCGGCCCACATCACAAACACCGCGATCAGAACCTCGCGATTCAGATGGTCATAAAAACCCCATTGCCGAATGACGATGAGAACGGTCAGGGCAAACAATCCGACACCAAACAGAGTGAGAATGGCGCCGGCGATCCGAGCCAGGCCGGAATAGGAATCGACCACCGGCTCCGGCTCGATGAGAGCCTCTGCCGTACGCCGCACGTCCGCAACGAGTGATGTTCGAAGTCCACGCAGGTGGCCCGCGAGAGCCGGTTCCGGCGCCTGACCTTGCACACTCAGACCCAACAGTCGCATCTCGGCACGCAGCGCCGGGCATCCTTGCACGGCGAGTGCCGCCGCCTCATCGGCCTCTTCAGAACGACCCAGCTTACGCAAGGCGAACGCCCGTACCGCGTGACGCATGCCGCGCCGAACCCCAGTCGAGGTCTCGTAATGCCTGTATTCCAGGAGTTGCAGCGCCTCTTCGGGACGTTGCGTCACCGCCAGCACCAGCGCCCGCACAGTACGAAAGTCCAGGACGCAAGGAAACAAGGTGATAGCCTCAGAAGATAGCCGGTCGCTCCAGGCCAACCGCTCGAGATCGGCCTGCCCGTCAACATCTGACATGATCAGGCCGTAAGCCATGTTATTGCAGACAGCGGCACGTACGGCCGGCTCGAGATTCCCGGAATCCAGAAGTGGCTGGAGCAACGCGCGTCCCGATGCGTACTCTCCCAACATCATTTTGCAGGCCGCCAGCGCCAGTGTCACGTGGACGTTTCCACTCACCCGCTGCTGCGCTTTTTCGAGCCAGGCTAACGCACCGGCAAAATCCTCGGCCTCGAAACAGCATAACGCCCGGTTGAGCCACGCGGAGAAACGCAAAACTTCGAGCTCGGAAGTGTTCGTCCACGGAATCTTGAACAAGGCCAGGCCATCACTGCGGTATTGATGTCCGCCCGGATCGGTTCCGCTGAACGGCAACAGATTGAAGAATGCAACCACGCCGTTCACCAGGATCCACGTCGACACCACCGGGGCGCCCAGTACAGCGGCCAGCGGGTGCCACCACGCCGCGGCAATCCCCGCCAACACCAAGTTGATCAGCGGCCCCATGAGAACCGTGAGCCACAGACGGGGCCGCAGGAATCGCAAGCTTTGAGCGCCCAGGTAGACGCGTCCCGAAAGCGGCCACGCCCGCAATTGCACCGGCAGGCCGTGGACCTGGAACTTCCAGATCACACGTCCGAATCCGAAATTGATTCCGCCCAACTCGAGTCCGAGCAGGTGCCCCATAACGGCGTGGGCCAATTCGTGTGCAACGAGCGCTACGGGATACGCGAGGCACCCCAACACAAACTCCACGTACAGCGGAATTTTGATGTCATCGGACCAAAATCCCATGCCCATGTACATAAACGGGCCGGCCAGTGTAATCAACACCGTGGCGAGATTTTGAATCAGGGTGGACCGCCGCCGGGCCTGCGCACACTGCACGCAGCGGATGTTTTTCGGCGACCTGCCGTGGCGATTGAGGAAAATGAAGCAGGAGCGCTCGGGTGATTCGACCCCGCAAAGCGCACAACGAAACAGGACCGCGGTTCCTTCCATGAGCCCTAGAATATCACTCCACCCGCTCGATCAACGCCTGCGCCGCCGCCGGATTGGCCACCTTATGTCCGCTGATGACATACAAAAACACGTCCCGCTGGGCTTTCGCAGGCTTCGCGGACGAGACCGCCGGCAAATCCTTCGGATGGCCGCCACGGGCCCAACTCCGCGCACGAGCGGCCCAGGCATCGAGGTCCGCTGCTGAGTAACCCAACGGCTCCTGGGACTTTGTACCCATGATGCGGGCGTAAACGAACGGCGCGGTTGCATCGGGGATCTGAGGGTACTCCGAATCACCGGCCACCACGACAGCGATGCCATAGTGACGCGCCATGGCGACCAGCTCGGGCACCCGAAAGCTCGGGTGACGCACTTCCACCGCGTGACGCAACACCTGTCCCTCGGCCTTCTTCGGCAACAGTTTGAGGAAGGCCTCGAAATCCTTGGATTCGAATGGCGTCTCGGGCTTCAACTGCCAGTTGATGACGCCGAGCTGCTCCTTCAATTCCAACACGCCGCTCTTCAGAAAACGCTCGATGGTCGGACCAGCCGCGGCGAGCTCGCGCCGATGTGTGACGTAACGCGGGGCTTTCAAGGAAAACACGAACCCCGCGGGCGTCTGCTCGCGCCACTTGATGAAACTCTCCGGCTTCTGTGAGCCATAGAAGGTTCCATCGATCTCGATGGACGTGAGCTTGCTCGCGGCGTACTCGAGCTCACGCTTCTGAACCAGCCCTTCAGGGTAAAACGTGCCGCGCCAGGGCGCGTACGTCCAACCGCCGATGCCGATGCGGATGTGCCCACTCACCTTTTTGGATCTCCAAGGTCGTGTCCCACGCCCACCTTGACTCGAGAGCGGATCCGACTATTGACAAGGTCCGGCCCCTCAAGCCCAATTTGATGGGTTCAGGCCATCGAGCCATTGCCCAAGAAGGTCTTTTTTGAAAATGAGTCGAGGTCGCGGCAAACACTATACCCGTTTGGAGCAAATTGCATTCGAAGCCTCATGCCTGCAGGGTATAGCCGCGAGGTGGAGTTTTCGCTGCGGCTTACACGGCCGGTTCGGCGTCACCCGGCACGAGATCCGCGTCCCGAAAGAAAAAGGGTTGCCCGGTCCGCTGGTGGTTGCCTTTGCATCCGACCTGCACGCAGGCCCGACGACCGATCCTCGTATGTTCGAGATCCTGAGCGCCGCGATCACGGATCACAAACCTGATGTCATTCTGCTCGGCGGCGACTACGTCTCCTTCCACGAGGCGGATGTCAGTGCGTTCACCAACGTACTGGCACGCTGGCAACCCCGGTTTGGAAAGTACGCCGTCCTGGGAAATCACGACCTGTGGACGAACGATGAGTACATCAGCGCGCGACTGACAGAAGCCGGCGCGCGGGTGCTCGTGAACGAGAATGCCGCACTTCCGGCGCCATTTGACGGCGTCTCCATCTGCGGGATCGACGACCCCTGGACCGGCAACGCCGACACAGGCCGGGCGTTTGCCGATAGCCGGCCGATCAAAATATTCCTGACACACTCACCCGATGGTTTGTTGTTGCTCAAACAGGAATGCTTCGAGGTCGGTTTCGCGGGACACACTCACGGCGGCCAGGTCTCCCTCCCCGGAGGCGCTCCTATTCTGGGCGCCGGCGGTCCACTGGCCCGCAAGTACAGTCGTGGGCGATTCGAAGTCCCCGGGCACGGTCCACTGATCGTCGGTCTCGGCGTGGGTTGCAGCAACCTTCCCATCCGACTCAACGCCGATCCCGAGCTGATCCTGTGTACGCTGCTGCCTGAAGCGTCTTAGTGCACGGCGGCGGGTGCTCCCGCCTGGTCCCCGAGCAGGAACGAATCCAGCACCTTCTGTGCGATGGGCCCATTCTAACGGCAAACACGACGATGTGACGGTCAGGTAACAGGACAGGCGCTGGCGCGCAGCATCCTGTCCGTCGCTGGAGAGTGGCAAAAGCGCTAGGGAGTTTTGTTGGGCGCGGCGGGCGTGGACTGGACGGCAAACTGGAAAGCCTCGCGCAATTTCCGGTGCACATGGGCTTCCATTTGGGCGCGATAGCGCTGGCGGTCCTCCTCGGTCTGGCTCGGATCATTGGCCAGCTTGGCCCAAAGGGCGTAGTCAGCAGACTCGTCTTCACGCATGGACGGCGTTCTCCCCTGGCACGTGGTGGCGGCCGTGCTCCCGATCGAGCCGGGCACGGCCGCCGATCCCGTCAGCCCTTGAGGGTGACCAGGCCACCCATGGCCGGATCCGAGAAGCTGTCGCGACCGGTTTCGACGTGACCGGAGAGACGCTGCTCGAACGTCGCGTCCTGGGAGACCGTGACGACCAGGTCGTACCAGCCGAAGAACTGGCGCAGTGACCAGTCGGTCTCCTGGAACGACTGGTGCGGCAGAAGCAGCCGACTCACCTTGTTACCCGAATAGGCATCCAGTACGGTCACCGTCGCGCTCGTGGCAGACACGTTGGTAATGGTCCAACCGATGGAGCCGAACTCTTCGAACCCGCAGCTCGTCCGAATCGCCAGGTTGGCCGCACCCGGGCCGAGGCTGCCCTTGAAGGAGCGCGCGAAGCCATTCGGGCCGTAAACCGACAGGTCGTAAGTCGAGGTCACATTCCAACTGCCGGTAAGGGACTTACCCGGCTCCACCGTGTAGTTACGTACGGCGTCGGCCGCATTCCCCGAGCGCACGTGGAACACCACGGTAGCGGACCCGGTGTTGATGAATTGCAGGCTGACCGTCCCGTTGGAAACATTCACCGTGCCCTGCACGTCCATCGCATAGGGCAATGCACGCGCCGGCCGGACACCCCTCTCTTGTTTGGGCACACCGATGATCAGGCCGTTCAGAGTGGGCTGGAACGTGGAGACATTACCCCCGGCGAGCTCATGCTGGGGCGGCAGATAGTCGTCGGTGCTGGGCAGATGGACCGGGGCTGCATTGGGCGTGGCGAAGTTGAAGACGCTGGTAAGATCCCCAGCCACGGCGCGGCGCCACGGCGAGATGTTGGACTCATGCACTCCGAAGCGCTTCTCGATGAATTGAATCACCGAGGTGTGATCGAAAACCTGCGAGTTGACGAACCCACCCTTGCTCCAGGGCGAGATCGCCAGGAACGGCACGCGCACGCCCAAACCGATCGGGCCGCTCGGCGTGGCATTCGTCACCAACTCGTTCTCGATACTCACCGTGGAGGCGCCGTTGGCAGGGGTCTGCGGCGGGGTCGGCGGCACGAGATGATCGAATGCACCGTCATTCTCGTCGTAGTTGATGAGGAAGACGGTCTTGCTCCACACCTCGGGGTTGGACACCAGGATGTCGAAAATCCGCGAGATGTACCAGGCGCCGTAGTTCGAGGGCCAGTCCGGATGCTCGGTATAACCGGCCGGAGCGATGATCCAGGACACCTGGGGCAACTTACCGCTCTGGACGTCAGTGCGGAAGTTGTCGAACAGGTGCTCGGCCCAGGCCTGCCAGTCCTGCTCGGTCGCGCCGGCGCCCGGAGTCACACTCGTGATCTGGGTACCGGTGCAGGCGTTCTGGAACAAGGCAGAGCTCTGCGCCGCCGTCGCATACTGGTTGAAATACAACACCGGGTTGTCGGTGTAATTGCCGGCGAAGGAGTTGGAAGTTCCATCGCCGAAGTCGGGCTTGAAGGTCTGCCCGGCCAGGTCCTGGTAAATCCTCCAGGTCACACCGGCGGCTTGCAACACTTCGGGGAAGGTGCGCCACACGTAGTAGGCGTTGTTCTCCAGGCCGTTCCCGGTCACCGTTCCACCGCCCTGGCCGTCGACACCGCCGCTGCCCAGGTTGCTCAAGTTACCCACACAACCGGTCCACAGGTACATGCGGTTGGGGTTGGTCGGTCCCATGATGGAGCAGTGATAGCCATCACCCACGGTGAAGGCATCCGCCAGCGCGTAGTGGAACGGAATGTCCTCACGGGTGAAATGGGCCATGGTGATCGGGCCCTTGGCGATCGCCCAGGAGTCGTGTTGCCCCTGATTCCAAGCCTGGTGCTGAGTGGTCCACCCATGGTCCGTACCGGGCAGATAGGTCAGTCCCAGGCTGGTCAAGCCCGGGCTGACGTCGGCAGGATTGATCCGGAAGGGCGGAACGACATACGCCCCGTCGGAAGGGCCGCCCAGATTGCCGTAGTTCGGCGGCACTGCGTAACCGGCAGCCACGTTGGCCGCGCCGGCCGGCTGCAGAAATACCGAGACCTGAGTGGTACCGGTGCCGCTCGCGAGGGGCAGATGGATGTTGACCGCGCGTGGATCGGAGTAGCCCCGGACGCCGCGCAGTGTTCCGAAATATTTGTCGAAGGGATTGTTCTCCTGCATCAGGATCACAATGTGCTCGACGTCGCGAAGGGTGCCGGTACGGTTATTCGCCGGAATGGCCAAAGCCTTGGCGATGTTCGCATTGAGGGTGCCGGCGAGCGCGCCCATGCCCATCAACTGCAGAAATTGACGACGATCGGTATTCTTCACAGGATGACTCCTCTTCCCCAACACCGTGCGATTCGAAGGTCGTCGTTGCGGCCACGAAGCCAATGCACGGTTTGCCAGCGGCGCACCGTAGGCGACTGCTGTTGCGATCCGATGACGGTGGCATGATTTCCACTCCGACGCAGACATCCGCCGAGCTCGAGGTGCTGCGCATTCGCGAGCTTGGCAAGGCGCAACGCTATAGCGAGGCCCTGACTGCAGCCGAAGGACTCGCGATGGCCTTCCCCTCCCACCGCGACGTGCTTTACCTGCTGGCAGCCAACCAACGCTGCCTGCAGCGGATTCCAGAGGCTTTGGTCAGTCTCGAGCGCCTGGAGGAATGGCATCCGCGATTCGCCCTGCTCCACCAGGAGCGCGGATACTGCTTCCTGACATCGAGGGAGGGAATGCGCGCCATCGAGTCTTTTCAAACAGCCGTAAGTCTCAATCCCACGCTGCTCGCGAGCTGGAGCATGCTCGAGCGCCTCCATCGCATGATGGGAAACGCGGAGCAGGCGGCCATCGCAGCCGAGCAGGTCGCGGCTCTCGGACGCTTGACTCCCGAAGCGATGCAACGGGTGGGCAAACTTTCCCATCAGCGCGACATACCCGAAGAAGCCGAGCGGTTGCTCTCGGAACTCGTCGAGCTCGCACCCGAATATCACGCGGCCAGGGCGGACTACGTCCGTGCGCTGATTGACCGACAGAAGTACTTGCGGGCACGCCAGGAAATCGGCGCGCTCCCTCCGGATGACTCCGAAACGCGCTTACTTTGGGCCGCGACCTGTGTGGCTCTCGGTGACTACGAGGAGGCCATTCCAATCTATAGTCAGTTGTTGGCCGGCACGCCGGACCGGGCGGAGTTGCGGCTCCCACTGGCCCATTGCCTGCAAGCCACGGGGCGGCAACAGGAAGCCATCGAGACCTACCAGGCCGCAACGCGGACTACTCCCGGCTACGCGGACGCCTTCTGGAGCCTTGCCAATCTCAAGATCTACCGGTTTTCGGCAAGTGAGCTGGCCCGCATGCGTGATGCGGAAGCCGCCCGATCCACGCGCGCTGCTGAGCGTTGGTCGCTATGCTTCGCCTTAGGGAAGGCGTTAGAAGATAGCGGCGAATATGCGCAGTCCTGGCAATGGTACGAGCGCGGCAATGCGCTCAGACAGACCCACGGGACCTATCGCCCCGAGCACCTGGAAACCAACATGAGGCAGCAGATCGGGGTGTGTACGCCGCGGTTCTTCGCCGATCGCTGCGATTTCGGCGCAGCCGCGGCCGATCCGATTTTCATTGTCGGACTACCCCGCTCGGGATCGACTCTCATTGAGCAGATCCTGGCCTCGCATTCCCGCGTCGAAGGAACGCTGGAGTTGGCCGAGATTCCCGGAATCGCCTCAGAGCTCCAAAAAAACCAGCCTGGCGGCTATCCCGCGGCGCTGGCGGAGTTGACGGCAGAGGATTGTCTCGAGCTGGGCGAGCGCTATATCGAGGCCACCCGGATTTACCGTCACAGCGGCCGCCCCCGCTTCCTCGACAAAATGCCCAACAACTTCCGTCATGTCGGGCTCATCCATCTCATACTACCCAACGCCCGGATCCTAGACGTACGGCGCGAGCCCCTGGCCTGCTGTGTCAGTAACTTCAAACAACTTTTCGCCAGCGGCCAGGATTTCACCTACAGCCTGCGGGACCTGGCCCGATACTACCGCGCCTACCTCGAGTCGATGGCCCATTGGGAGCGGGTGCTTCCGGGGCGAGTTCTGAGAGTTCACTACGAGGACGTCGTGTCCGACCTCGAGGGCAACGTGCGCCGCCTGTTGGAATTCTGCGGCCTGGAATTC
>Ga0105240_10004752_pt1 | contig 20518 bp, 19 predicted proteins | sample KBSC54metaG_FD_80426 | JGI IMG/M metagenome (GOLD analysis project Ga0105240, IMG submission 80426) | Corn rhizosphere microbial communities from Kellogg Biological Station, Michigan, USA - KBS C5-4 metaG | ecosystem: Host-associated > Plants > Roots > Rhizosphere > Soil | place: Michigan, USA... | reverse complement strand
TGGAGAGACGTTCAACTGCTTCTTCTTTGGGCGGATGATCTTGATGGTCGAGGTGGCGTGGGCGATCAGGCGGCCCTGGTCGTCCTTGAGGTCACCGTCGAGGAAGCCGACGGTGCCGCCCCAGCGCATGACCCGGCCCTCGGCGAACACGGTGCCCGGACCCATCGCCTCGAAGAAACTGATCTTGAGTTCGAGCGTCGGCACGGCGAGCGCCAGCTTGCCCTTTGCGATCGCGGCATGCGCCATCGCCGAGTCGACCATGCCGGTCAGGAAGCCGCCCTGGCAGATGCGGCCGTTCGAATGACAGAACGCCGGCACCACCTCGAAGCGGAAACGACAGACGCCGCGTTCGGAATCGACATGCAGCAGCCGGCCGTTCAGCGTCTTGATCGCCTCGGGCGGCTCCGTCGTCAGGAGCTTGAGGATGTCGGCATCGGTCAGCGTGTCGGCGGCGACATGGGCGAAGTCGGGATGGGCGGAGCTCATGGGCAGTCCTTATAGCGGGCGGGCGCCGGCCCGCACCTTCTCGAGCAGGTCGATCAGGCTGCGGGTTTCGGCGGTCGAAAGGCGCGTGGCGATCCGCGCCTCGTGCCGCTTCACGAGTCTGGCGAACCGGGCGAGCGCCCTGGTGCCGTCGGGCGTCAGTCCCAGCGCATGCGTGCGCCCGTCGGTCGGCGAGCGGCGGCGCACCAGCAGCCCGCGCCCCTGCAGCCGGTCGAGGATGGGCACCAGGGTGGAACGGTCGATGCCGAGCGCCCGCGCCAGCGCCATCTGGCTCAGGCCGGCATTGTGCTCGACCAGCACCAGCAGGCCGAATTCGCCCGGTGTCAGCGCCTCACCTGCACCGGCGAAGGTCGCGGCAAAGTCGGCGAACACCGCCGACTGGGCTCGGCGCAGCGCATAGCCCAGCAGCGAGGGCAGGACGCCGCGGTCGAGGATCTTGGCGGGGGTCTTGCCGAGGGTCTTGGCGGGTGGACGGGACATGCCGGAGGATGGTAAATCGATATTGTTTGGGGAGCAAACAAATCATCGAGGGCCGCGCGCCGACATGAGCTTCAAAGTCCGCATCGCCTCCGCCGACCGTACCATCGAGGTGCCGACCGGCGGTACCATCCTCGAGGCCGCGATCGACGCCGGCATCGGCTATCCGTTCGGCTGCCAGTCGGGCAACTGCGGCGCCTGCAAGTCCCATCTCCTCAAGGGCGAGGTGACGATGGAGGGCTATTCCGAGTTCGCGCTTTCCGACGAGGAGAAGGCGCGCGGCCTGATCCTCGCCTGCCGTGCCGTGCCATGGGAGGACGCCGAGGTGGCGTGGCTCGACGAGGACGACCTGATCGTCCATCCGCGCCGTCTCCTCGCCTGCAAGGTGATCTCGGTCGACGACGCCACGCACGACATCAAGCGCGTGCGCCTGGCCATCGAGTCGGGCGGGCCGTTCGACTTCTCCGCCGGCCAGTTCGCCTCGGTGACTTTCGAAGGCTGCGCGCCGCGCGACTATTCGATGGCCAACGTGCCCGGTGACCCGGTGCTGGAGCTCCATATCCGCCGCACGCAAGGCGGCATGACCAGCGCCCACGTGGCCGAGAAGCTCAAGGCGGGCGATCTTGTGCGCGTCGAAGGCCCGTTCGGCGCCTCGCACCTGCGCGAGAGCCATCGCGGACCGATCATCGCCGTGGCCGGAGGCTCGGGCATGGCGCCCTTGAAGTCGATCGTCGAACGGGCGCTGGCCAGGGACATGCCGCAGCACATCTATTTCTATTTCGGCGTCCGGGGCGAGCGCGACCTCTACCTGCACGATCACTTCGCCCGACTGGCGAAGACACATCCGACCCTGCATTTCATCCCGGTGCTGAGCGAAGGCGACGGAATGACCCGCCGCTGCGGCCTCGTGCACGAGGCGGTGGCGACCGACTTCGATGAATTCGACGGCTGCAAGGCCTACCTCGCCGGGCCGCCGGTGATGGTCGAGGCAGCGACCAGACTGTTCGAGCAGCGCGGCATGCGGCGCCTCGACATCCATGCCGACGCCTTCTACACGGCGGCCGAGATGGCGGGCGCAGGCAAGAAAACGGGAGCGGAATTATGACGGGACTACTGGACGGACGTTCGGCCATCGTCACCGGCGCGGGCCGCGGCATCGGCCGCGCCATCGCCGAGTCGCTGGCGGCACAAGGCGCCAGCGTGATCGTGGCCGATGTCGGCACCTCGATCTCGGGCGACGGCGCCGATCCCGCCGCGGCGCGCGAGGTGGCCGCCGCCATCAACGGCGGGGGCGGCAAGAAAGCGATCGCCTTCACCGAGAGCGTGGCCTCACCCGGCGTCGCCAAACAACTCGTCGAGACGGCGGTGAAGAATTTCGGCGGCATCGACATCGTGGTCAACAACGCCGCCATCCTGCGCGACGCCTTCGTGTTCCGCGCCGATCCAGCCGACTGGGACGCGGTGATCCGCAACAACCTCTCGGCGCCGTTCTATCTCATCAACGCCGCGACCGCGGTCATGCGCGAGCAGGGCAAGTCGGGCCGCGGCGGTAAAGAGGGCTATGACTGGGGCCGCATCGTCAACATCGTCTCGTCGGCTGGCCTCTACGGCAACCTGGGCCAGGCGGCCTACGCCAGCGCCAAGGCGGGCCTGTTCGGCCTCACCCGCGTCACCGCGATGGACCTCGCGCGCGCGCAGATCACGGCCAACGCCGTGGCACCGTTCGCGCGGACCCGCGTCACCGACATCATCCAGCCGGCGAACGAGGCGCAGAAGACCTACAAGGAACGCGCGCTCAGGATCGGCGCGCACCATGTGGCCAATCTCGTGACCGCGCTGTGTTCGCCCGCCGCCAGGTCCATCACCGGCCAGTTGCTGGGCGTGCGTGGCCGCGAGGTCTTCCTGTTCGGCCAGCCCCGCCCGGTGGCGAAGCTCGAGGCCGGCAAGCCCGAGACACTCGCGGGCGAACTGACGGCAAAACTCGGGACCAGGTTCACCGACCTGACGACCGATCTCGAAGCCTTCAATACCGAACCCCTCGTCTAAAGAATCCCGTCCAAGGAGACTTTCCATGACCGACCTCGTCGTGAAGACCGTCGAAGAGCTGAAGGACGCGCCCGAGGAATACCGCGAAGCCGTCTCCAAGCTGGTGATCAGCCACGCCATCAACGAGCTGTACGGCGCGCAGGTGTTCGACGAACCCGCCATCGCCTATGCGCCGACGCCCTATGCCAAGTGGCTGACCTGCCGCGTGGCGATGGAGGAGTACGGCCATCACGTGCGCTTCAAGGGCCTGGGCACCGAGATCGGCATTCCCGAAGCGCGCATGATGCCGGGCGAGGGCAAGAAGCCGCTGTCGATCTTCGAGTTCCCGCTCAAGACGTGGGAGGAGTTCGTCGCCATCAAGCTGCTGGCCGACCTGGCCGAGATACTGCAGGTCGAGGACCTGCTGCACTGCACCTTCCATCCGCTGCGCAACCTGGCGCGCGCCACCATGCCGGAGGAGCGCTTCCACGCGCAGTTCGGCGAGGACTTCTCGGCCGAGCTGGTGAAGACGCCGGAGGGCAAGGCGCGTCTGCAGGCGGCGGTGAACGAATACTGGCCCTACCTGCCGAAGTTCTTCGGCGGCTCGAAGTCGAGGAACAACGAGATCTTCCGCAAGTGGAAGATCAAGCAGCGCACCAACGACGAGATGCGCGAGGATTTCGTCAAGCGCGCGACCGAGGTCGCGGCCAAGTACGGCCTCACCCTGCCGGAAGTCCGGCAGGCGGCATGATCCTGCCCGCATGATTTTACTCGGGCCGCTGCGAGCGGCCGTCCGCACCGCCTCGTGGTTCGCCGCGCTGGGTGAGCCGCTGACCGACGGCGACCTGGCCGACGCGCGCATCTATGTCGACGTGCAGGGCGTCGATCGCGTGACCTCGTGGGCCGAGGCCGACGCGTTCCTGAAGTCGCCGACGGCGTCGCTCGACTGGTGGAACCATGAGGAGGCCCAGCGCAAGGAACTGCTGGCCGAGGCCGGGAAGCGCCATCCGGAACGCGCGCTGTGGACGGCGCTCAGCGAGCTCACCAGCGAGACCGGCGACTTTGTCCATGGCAAGGCCGCCACCGCGGCGGCGCGCGCGGGCAACGTCGTGCCGGCATCGGTCCATGTCGCGGCCGGGGCGGCCGCACAGGCAGTCTACCAGCTGGCCGTCGCGCGGCTGGCGGCGCGCGAGGCATCGCCCTTCGAAAGCAAGTTCAGACTCTTTGCCGCCGGCCGCTGGCCGCTCGGCGTCGCGGGTTCTAGGCTCGTCCTCTTTTAGGGAGGACGGCATGCAGCGCAGGATCGGCAAGCTCGAGCGGCCGTTCGGCTCCCTGCACTACGAAGTGACCGGCAGCGGCCCCGCCCTGGTCTTCGCCCACGGGCTGGGCGGCAACCAGATGAGCTGGTGGCAGCAAGTCGCGCACTTCGCGCCGCATTATACGTGCGTGGCCTTCGCCCATCGCGGCTTCGCGCCGTCCGCCAAGGTCCCGGGCGGCCCCGATCCCGCCGACTACGCGGGCGACCTTGCGGCCCTGGTCGACCATCTGGCGTTCGCCGATGTGCGCCTGGTCGGCCAATCGATGGGCGGCTGGACGATGCTGGAGTACGCGCTCGCCCATCCGGCCAAGGTGAAGGCGCTGGTGCTGAGCTCGACCGCGGGCACGATCGACCGGCGCGGCGCGGACCCTTCCGGCGGCAAGGATTACGACGCCTGGCTTGCGCGCACCGGAGCCGCGATCAACGAGGGGCTCGCCAAGGGCATCCACCCCGCGATCGGCCCCAAGGGCGCCGCGCGCGCGCCGGCACTCCATCTTCTCTATCGCAGCATCGACGAGATGGCGGGCACGCTCGACAAGGAGATGCTGCGCGCGGGCCTGCGCCGCACCGCCACGCGCACCCTCGCGGATCTCGCGGGCTTCGCGGTGCCGACGCTCACCATCGCCGGCGCCGACGACATGGTCTTCCCACCGTTCCTGGCCGCCGCGATCGCCGAGGCGATGCCGCACGGCGAGACCACGACGCTGCCCGACTGCGGCCACTCGCCGTACTTCGAGCAAGCCGCATCGTTCAACGGGCTGGTGGAAGCCTTCCTCGCCCGCCATCGCTAGGAGACCGACGTGTCCACTGAAAATGCCCGTGAAAATCCGCGCATCGCCGTCCTCGGCTTCGCCATCGAGTGCAACCGCTTCTCGCCGGTGGCGACGGCACAGGACTTCGAGGACGACGTCGACATCCGCGGCAACCGCATCGTCGTCGAGGGCCGCGCCGCCGCCTCGATCACGCTCCCCGATCTGCCCGGCTTCTTTGCCGTGATGGATGCGACGGGCCCGTGGACGCCGGTACCGATCCGCGTGGCCCAGGCCCAGCCCGGCGGGCCGGTCGAGGAGACCTTCTTCAGGAATTTCCTGGCCGAGATCGCCGCCGGTTTGAAATCCGTGCTGCCGCTCGACGGCGTGTTCGTTTCCTGTCATGGCGCGGCCCTGGCGCAAGGCACCGACGATCCCGACGGCGACCTGTTCGAGACCATCCGCGCCGTCGTCGGCCCGGATGTGCCGGTGGTCGCGGTGTTCGACCTGCACGCCAACGTCTCGCGCCGCATGACCGACAACGTCTCGGTCTTCGTGGGCTACCTCGAGAATCCGCACAACGACATCCGCGCGCGCGGCGAGGAAGCCGCGAAGCACCTGCGCGAGTGCCTGGCCGGGGCGCAGACCGCCGTCACCATGGTCAAGGTGCCGATCGTCTCGGCGCCGATCGCGCTGCTCACCGCGCAGGGCCCCTACGCCGACCTCATCAACTACGGCCAGACGCAGGTCGGCGGCGACATCGTCAACGTTTCGGTGATGGCGGGCTTCGCCTATAGCGACTCGCCCAAGAACGGCCTCACCGCCGTCGTCACCGCGCGCAACGGCAATCGCGACGCCGCGGCCGCGCTGTCGCTCGACATCGCCCGGCGCGCCTGGGCCATGCGCGAGCGCTTCAAGAAGGAGATGATGACGCTCGACGACGCCGTGCAGTTCGCCGTCACGGTGGGCCGCGATGCCCGCCACAAGCCGATCATCCTGGCCGACGTCGCCGACAATCCCGGCGGTGGCGCGCGCGGCAACACCACCTATCTGTTGCAGGCGCTGAAGCAGGCCGGTGCCCAGGGCGTGGTCTTCGGCGTCTTCAACGATCCCGCCGTCGCCGCCGAAGCACACCGGCTGGGCGAGGGCGCCACCTTCGCTGCCCACTTCAACACGAAGGAGACGCACGAGTTCTCCAAGCCGTTCTCCTGCGAGGCCAAGGTGCTGAAACTGACGGACGGCACGTATGTCGGCCGACGCGGTGTGCTGAAGGGCGTCTCGGCCGACATGGGCCCGTCTGCCCTGCTCGACCTGGGGGGAATCGAACTCGTCGTCATCACGCTGCGCTGCCAGTGCATGGATCCCCGGCAGCTCGAAACCTTTGGCATCGACATTGCCCAGGCGCGCACCGTCGTGGTCAAGAGCCGCGGCCATTTCCGCGGCGGCTTCGACGAGTTCTTCGCGCACGAGCAGATCTACGAGGTCGACTGTCCGGGCTTGACGTCGCCGGTGCTGGCGAACTTCACTTGGTCGAAGCTGCCGCGTCCGGTCTATCCGCTCGACGAGCACACGGTCTGGACGCCGCCAACCACGGTCTGAGGGAGGCCAAAATGAAGCGACGCACGTTACTTGCCGTCACACCGCTCGCCGCCACGCCGCTCCTGCTCGCACGCTCGGCGTCGGCCCAGCCCAAGCCCGCGGCACCCAAGACCTTGCGCGCGGTCATGCACTCGGACCTCAAGATCCTCGATCCGGTGTGGACGACGGCCTACATCGTGCGCAACCACGGCTTCATGATCTACGACCAGCTGTTCGCGCTCGACGGCAAGCTGAAGCCGCAGCCGCAGATGGTCGACAACTGGAAGGTGAGCGACGACAAGCTCACCTGGACCTTCACCCTGCGCGAGGGGCTGAAGTGGCACGACGGCACGCCGGTCACCTCGGCCGACGTCATCCCCTCGATCAAGCGCTGGACCGACAAGGACGCGATCGGCGGCCTGCTGGCCAAGTTCACGCGCGAGATGAAGGTGGTCGACGACAGGACCTTCGAGATCGCGCTGAAGGAACCGCTCGGCCTGATGCTGTCGGCGCTCGCCCGCCCCTCGTCGGTGCCATTGTTCATCATGCCGAAGAAGGTGGCCGAGACGCCGATCGCCCAGCAGATCGGCGAGTTCACCGGCTCGGGACCGTTCATCTTCAAGAAGGACGAGTGGAAGCCCGGCGACAAGACGGTCTACGTGCGCAATCCCGACTACGTGGCGCGCAAGGAGCCGCCCTCGGGCCTGGCCGGCGGCAAGGTGGCCAAGCTCGACCGCGTCGAATGGGTGTCGATCCCCGACACGCAGACGGCGATCAACGCGCTGCAGCAGGGCGAGATCGACATGATCGAGCAGCCCGCGCACGACCTGCTGCCCGAGATCTCCAAGGACAAGAACATCGAGATCATCGTCCCCGACGCGCTGGGCGCCACCTTCATCCTGCGCTTCAACTGGAAGCAGCCGCCGTTCGACCAGTTGCCCTACCGCCGCGCCGCGGAGTACGCGCTCAACCAGCCCGACTTCATGAAGGCCGTGATCGGCGACCCGCGCTACTACAAGGCCTGCAAGGCGATGTTCGGCTGCGGCACGCCGTTCGAGAACCACGCCGGCATGGACGGCATCCTCGAATCGAACTTCGCGGAGTCCAAGAAGATCCTGAAGGAAGCGGGCTACGACGGCACGCCGATCGTGCTGCTGCAGTCGACCGACCTCGCCGTGCTCACTAACCTGGCACCGGTCGCCAAGAACCTGCTGGAGCGCGGCGGCTTCAAGGTCGACATGCAGTCGATGGACTGGCAGACGCTGGTCTCGCGCCGCGCCAAGAAGGACCCGATCGGCAAGGGCGGATGGAACATCTGCATGACCGCGGCGGCCGCCGTCCTGCTGCTCGACCCGATCAACAACCACTACACCGAGACCAGCGGCGACCGCGCCCAGTTCGGCTGGCCGCTCGACGAAGAGATCGAGAAGCTGCGCATGGATTTCGTGCGTGAGAGCGATCCCAAGAAGCAGCTCGCGATTGCAGAGGCTGTGCAGAAGCGGGTCATGGACCTCGGCGTTACCGTGCCGCTCGGCCAGTATGTCCAGCCGATGGCGCGGCGCCGCACGGTCAGCGGCAACCTGCCCTCACCCATCACCGTGTTCTGGAACGTCGATAAGAAGTAGCGCCCCGCTCCGCGCAATGCCAACCTCGCGCCAACAACGGACGGTTGTTCAAACCGCCGGCACAATCGAGGGGGACACACCATGACCAAAGCGTACGTTGCGCGCTTCATCGCGTCGGCCGCCGCACTGCCGGCCTGCCTGGCCATCACCGCGGGCGCGTCCGCGCAGGTCCGGCACTTCAAGTTCGCCTATGACCAGCCCAAGAACACCGGCTACGGCATCGTCGGCGACGTGTTCGCCGACAAGCTGAAGGAACTCAGCAAGGGCACGATGCTGATCGACCAGTATCCCGGCGCCCAGCTCGGCCAGGAGCCGCAGGTGCTGCAGCTCATCAAGACCGGCGACATCGAGTTCTGCCTGTCGTCGTCGGCCAATGCAGCGACGCTGACGCCGCAGGCCGGCGTGATGTCGCTGCACTTCCTGTTCCGCTCGGAGGACCATCTCAAGAAGGCGATGGCCAGTGCCGAGGTCGCCAAGGCGGTGCGCGACATGGTCGAGGAAACGGTCAAGGGCGCGCACGTGATCGGCCTGGCCACGCTCGGCCTGCGCAACATGTACAGCAAGAAGGAAATCAGGAACCTCGAGGCGATCAAGGGCCTCAAGGTGCGCGTCCAGGCGACGCCGACCGAGGACACGATGTTCCCGGCCTACGGCGCGCAGACCGTGCACATGCCGTTCGGCAACGTCTACACCTCGCTGCAGACCGGCGTCGTCGACGCCGCCGAGAACGGCGTGAATGTCTACCTCGTCAACAAGCACTACGAGGTGGCGCCCATCCTGTCGATGACCGAGCACGAGGCCAACAACAGCCTGGTCTGGATCAGCGACAAGCTGTGGTCGAGCCTGACGCCTGAGCAGAAGGGCTGGGTCCAGGCCGCCGCCGACGAGGTCAACAAGGTCCAGCCGGCCAGGGCGATCGAGCTCGAGCACCAGTCGGCGACCAAGCTCAAGGCGATCGGCGTGAAGATCGTCGACGTCGACAAGTCGGGCTTCATCAAGGTGGCGCAGCCCTACCTCGAGAAGATGGCCAAGGAGCTCGGCCCGCAGGCAGCCAAGATCCAGCAGCTCATCAGCGCGATCCAGTAGGACCGCCGAACCGGGGAGCGCCGCCATGGCCGACGAGCGCTCTCTGGTGCTGCAGCGGCAGCGCCAGCTCAAGTGGAAGTCGCTGGACTGGCTCGAGGCGCTGCTGATGATGCTGTGCGGCTTCACCCTGGCCGCCTTCAGCCTGTCGGTCGTCTGCGACATCGTCACCCGCGAGATCGGCCATCCCTGGCTGTGGCTGCAGGAGGTCACCTCGACCTTCTTCATCTACGGCATCTTCTTCGGCGCAGCCGTGGCGACCCGCCGCAACGACCATCTCTACCTCGCCGCGGTGGGCGATTCGATGACCGGGCGGCCGCGCCTGGCGATCGAGACGGCGATCCGCGTCGTGGTGATCGTCGTCGGCCTGTTCCTCACCTACTACGGCTACATCAATTTCCTGCGCGGCTTCTCGAGCTTCCGCATGCCGTCGATGACGCCGATCGCCTCGCTCTATGCCGCCATCCCGATCAGCGGCGCGCTGATCGCGCTCTTCGCCTTCGAGCAGCTCGTCAACGGCTGGAAGAACGGCTTCGAGCCGCGGCCCGAGGACCTCCTGCCCGAAGAGGAAATTGGCTCGCCATGAGTCCGGCCGCCATCCTCATCGTCATGACGTGCCTGTTCCTGGCATTCGGCTATCTCGGCGTGCCGGTGGCGTTCTCGCTCACCGCCGGCGTGATGATCGGCGCGGCCTTCACCGACGTCACCTTCGCCGCCATCGTCCAGAAGATGTTCGACGGCGTCGACTCCGAGGCGCTGCTCGCCATCCCCTTCTTCCTGCTGGTCGGCGAACTGATGAGCTCGGCCAACGTCGTGCAGCGGGTGATCAACCTGTCGCTGACCCTGGTCGGCCACCTCAAGGGCGGCCTCAGCCAGGTCGTCGCCGTGTTCAGCATGTTCTTCTCGGAGATGTCGGGCTCGACGACCGCCGACGTCGCCGTGATGAGCCGGACGCTCGGCGTCTCGATGCGCAAGGAGGGCTACGACCCGCCCTTCATCGCCGCCATCATCGCCTCGGCCTCGACCATCGCGGCCCTCGTGCCGCCATCGATCACCGCCGTGGTCTATGGCGCCGTCGGCAACGTCTCGATCGCCGGCCTGTTCATGGCGGGCTTCCTGCCGGGCTTCATGATCGGCATCGGCCTGATGGTCTACTGCTACTTCTTCGGCCCCATCGGCATCCGCCGGCCGCGCGCCTCGTTCGGCCAGATCACCGACGCCGCCAAGGCCTCGGCCCTGCCGCTGATGATCCCGGTGATCCTGCTGGGCGGCATCCTGACCGGCTGGTTCACGCCGACCGAGGCGGGCGTCGTCGCCGTCTGCTGGATCCTGTTCGTCATCGTGCCGCTGCTCAATCCGCGGCACGTCTCGAAGCTGCCGCGCGACTTCTGCTATGCCGGCCTGATCTATTCGCTGCCGCTGATCACCATCGCCGCGGCCACCGCCTTCGGCTGGATGCTGGCCTACCTGCGCGGCGCCATCGTCATCTCCGACTGGATCACCTCGCTCGCCGGCAGCGATCCGCACCTGATCATGCTGCTGCTGGTCCTGCTGTTCACCATCGTCGGCGACTTCATCGAGCCGGTGCCGACCATCATCATCTTCATGCCGCTGGTGAACTCGCTCACCGAGGCCGGCAGCATCAACCCGGTGCACATGGGAGTCGTGCTGATCGTGACACTGGCGTTCGGCCTGATCACCCCGCCCTACGGGCTGGTGCTGCTGATGGCCTCGAAATTCGTCGGCGTCCCGTTCTCGAAAGCGCTCAAGGCCGCGCTGCCGATCTATGTCGTGTTCCTGGCGACGATCGTGTTCACGATCTTCGCGCCCGGCGCCGTGCTCTGGCTGCCCAAGCAGGTGATGCCGCAGGCCGTCGGCTGCTTCCACAACCCCAGCGGCAGCGGATACATCTGCCCGTCCTGACTTGTGTCGTCGCTCCAGGGGCGGAGTCAGCCGCCGCCGGTCCGATAGCGGACTTGGGCCGCCGCCTCGATCTCCTCGAGCTTGCGCATGTGCTCCTCCTCCGGCGAGGGCATGCTGAGGGCGGTGCGCAGGATCTGGCGCATCTCCGCTTCCATCGAGCGGCCGTTCTCGGCCGCCCGCACGCGCAACGCCCGCTTCAACTTATCGTCGATTCCGCGGATCAGGAGCGAGGCCATGGTGTCGAGAGCCTAGCGCCTGGGCGCTCCGATATCAATGATGTCATTGATATCATAGGGGTGGCGGATTCGGAGACAAAGTACCTAAAGTTCAAGCGGGCCAGCGTTTTGGATGTCCCTGGATTTTGGGACGCCGCACCCATATCGATGAGGAGGAGACTATTTGTCGGGCAGCGGGATGAACTCGGCGTCGCCCGGCACCTTGGCGAAGCGGCCTTCCTTCCAGTCGGCTTTCGCCTGCTCGATGCGGTCCTTCGACGACGACACGAAGTTCCACCACATGTGCCGCGGCCCATCCAGCGGGCCGCCGCCCAGCAGCATCAGCTTGGCGCCGTCGGTGCCCGCCACCACGTCGACGGCCAGGCCAGGCGCCAGCACCGCAAGATCGCCGACAACCAGCAGGCGATCGCCGACCATGGCCGTGCCCTCCGCGACGTAGATCGCGCGCTCGGCGTGCTCGGGCGACACCACGATCGCGGCCGCCGCCGGCATCTCGACGGCGACATAGAAGATCGGCGAGAAGTGCGTCGTGGGCGCGCTGCGGCCGGCATAGGTGCCGACGATCAGGCGCAGCGCCGCGCCGCCGTCCCGCCACCCCGGCAGCTTCTCCGCCGCGACGTGCTCGAACGCCGGCGCGGTCTCCTCGTGTGCCCTCGGCAGCGCCACCCAGGTCTGGACACCGTGCATGGTGAAGCCGGTGCGCTTCATCTCGGCCTCGGTGCGTTCGGAATGGGCGATGCCGCTGCCGGCGGTCATCCAGTTGACGTCGCCGGGACGGATCGCCTGGGCATGGCCCAGGCTGTCGCGATGGAAGATTCCGCCGTCGAACAGGTAGGTCACCGTGGCCAGCCCGATGTGCGGATGGGGCCGCACCTCCATGCCGTCGCCGCCGGGCGGGATCGTCATCGGCCCGAAATGGTCGAGGAAGACGAACGGCCCGACCATGCGCCGCTTCATGCTCGGCAGCACCCGGCGCACCGCGAAGCCCGGCCCGAGATCGTGGGCGCGGCCTTGAATCAGCAGTTCGATCGGATCGGCCACCTTGTTCTCCTTCTCCGCCTGTGCTGCAACGGCGGCGTCCATGAGCACGCCCCGTCACGACCTCACACCGTTCTTCGCGCCCCGCAGCATCGCCGTCGTCGGCGCCGGCGAGCGCGCCACGTCGTCCGGCGGCGCCATCATGCAGATGTTGCGCCTTGCGGGATACGGCGGTCGCGTCGTGCCGGTCAATCCCAAGGGAGGCACCATCTTCGGTTACCCGGCGGTGACGAACATCGCCGCCGTCGATCCGCCGGTCGACTTGGCCGTGATCGTGATCCGGCCCGACGCCATCCTCGATGCCGTAGGCGAGTGCGCCGACCGCGGGATCCGGAACCTGCTGATCCTGCCCGGCGGCTTCGCCGAGGCAGGGCCCGCGGGCGTGGCGCGCAACGAGGCGCTGGTGAAGCTCGCGGCCGAACGCGGCCTCACGATCGCCGGGCCGAACTGCGCCGGCCTTGTCCATCTCGATCCGGCCTGGCGCTTCGCCGCCACCTTCCTGCGCGATCTGCCGCCGGGCGCCGCCCCAGGTGCGTTGCCGGGCGCGCGCAACGGCCTGGCCTTCATCTCGCAGTCCGGCGCGCTGGCCGAGGAATTCATCGACAAGGCCAACGCCCGTGACCTGCCTCTCATCTCGGTCGTCTCGGTCGGCAACGCCGTCCATCTCGGCGTCGAGGACTATCTTGCGTGGCTGGGCGACCGGCCGGAGATCGGCGCGGCGCTTCTCTACGTCGAATCGATCGAGGATCACGAGCGCTTCCGCGCCGTCGCCCGCCGGGTGGCGGCGCGCAAGCCGGTGATCGCCCTGTTCGGCGGCCGCACCGAGGTCGGCGGCCGCGCGGCCGCCGCGCACACCGGCGCGGTGGCCAACGACCATGCCGCGATCGACGCCTTCTGCGCCTCGTGCGGCATCGTGCGGGTCAACAGCCTGCGCCGCCTGCTGCTGGCGGCCAAGGCCTTCGGCCGCTTCCCGCAAGGACTGGGCAAACGCACCCTGGTGCTCTCCAATTCCGGTGGCCCCGGCGTGCTCTGCGCCGACCGCGCCGTGCTCGAAGGCCTCGAGGTCGGCCCGCTGCCGCCGGCGATGGCCAACATCCTGCGCCAGCAGCTCCCGGCCGAGGCCTCTGTCGCCAATCCGATCGACCTGCTGGCAGACGCCCGGGAGGACCGCTTCGGCCTCGCCTTCGAGGCCGCGCTCACCCACGCCGCCCAAGCCTACGACATGGTCCTGATGATCCACGTTGTGCCCTTCATGGTCGACGCCGCCCCGGTGATCGCCCGACTGGCTGATCTCGCACGCGCCGCCGGCCTGCCCCTGATGCACAGCATGATGGGGACGCTGCCCGACAAGGCTGCCTGGTTCGCCACGATGGAGGCCGTGGGGGTGCCAATGTTCAACGACGTTGAAGAAATGGCCGAGGCCGCCGGGCTGCTTGGGCGCTACCAGCCGCTTCGTACCGCAGCGCAACGCGACACTCTGCCCACCGCTTTTTTCCACGATCGGCGTCACACCTAGTCCTAATTATATTTCTATATCAATGCTTTAAGGTGCGTTACGGCACTGTGGCATTTTTGCAACTTTTTGTTGGACTCACGGAACCTCGGTCGGCAGTATCCCCCGCGAGGCAAAAGCCGCGGGGGACGCCGATTGGGGAGTCGGCAAAACGCGGGTGGCCTTGAGCGTCCGAGTATCAGTGAAATGGAGCGGGAGAGGCTACATGGTGTGCACGACGACGCGCGAAGGGCGCGCCGAGCGGTGGCGGTTCATTAACGTCGTTGCTGCGGCTGCCCTGGCACTTTCGACGATTTCGTTCGTAGCCACCACTGAGGCGACCGCCCAGGTCACCACCAAGCCGCATACCGCCAAGAAGCCGGTGCACAGCCCGGTCCGCATCGCCAAGCCCGCGCCGCCCGCCGACACCCAGGAAGCCGATCAGCTCAACGCCAAGTGGCTCGCCGACCATAACAAGGCGGTCGAGGCCCAGGCGACCGCCGCCGCTGCCGCCGCCACGGCTCCCGTCGTCGACCAGAGCGCCTCCAACTCACCCAACGTCTCCCCGCGTGCTGCCGCAGCAGCCCCCGCCGCCACGCCGGCCCCGGTAGCCGCCGCCGCGCCGCCCGCCGGACCGGGCGAGGAAGACAAGTTCGCGGTTTCGGGCATGGGCGTGCCGGTCGGCACCGCCGCCCGCGTCGTCATTCCGGGCTCGATGGTCCGCGTGAAGGCCACCAGCACTGCCGCCTTCAGCACCGTGCCCGGCGGCGCGGGCCTCAGCAGCTACAAGGAAGTGGCGCAGGCCTTCTCGGGCTTCGGCCCGAAAGGCGCCAAGATCGAGATGGTCAAGGGCCAGACCGCCGACGGCAACCAGCGCCTGCTGTACGCCAGCATCGGCGAGGGCAAGACCAAGCAATCCTACTGGTGGTTCGCGCCCAGCAACCAGCCCGAGGGCTGGTTCGACGACAACGGCAACCGCCTGGGCGGCACCGTGCTGGCCGAGCCGAAACCGGACTCGCGCATCTCCTCGCCGTTCGGCCGCCGTCGCTACTACGGCCGCATCACCAGCACGGCGTTCCACAACGGCATCGACTTCGAGGGCAAGGTCGGCGAGCCGATCCATGCCGCCGCCGACGGCGTCGTGAACCACGCCAACTGGTATTACAACTACGGCCGCACGGTGAAGATCACCCACGCCGACAATTTCGAGACGCTGTACGCCCACATGTCGCGCATCGCGCCGGGCATTGCCCCGGGCACCGTCGTGCACAAGGGCGACGTGATCGGCTTCGTCGGCTCGACCGGGCGGTCGACCGGGCCGCACCTGCACTTTTCGACCATCGTGAACGGCGAGTTCGTCGATCCCGCGCAGTTCCTGTCCGAGAACGGCAACGGCAATCTCACCGCCGACGCCCTCGTGGCCTTCCGTCACTGGCAGCAGGACATCCGCGCTGCCTCCGAGCCCGTGAAGAAGGCCAGCAGCGGCGCCGCCACTCCCCAGGGCCTGCATGGCGGCGCGGAATGGAGCCACAGCCCGTTCGCCCCGCAGGGTCCGTTCGCACCCAAGGCCGCCGGCCCGACGACCGGCCACCTCTGACCCGTCCCGGCCGCCGGCACCGCCCGCGGCGTTGCGCCGTCGCGTTTCATCGCCTACGAATCGATCTCATGGGCTCGTAGTGGCCGAACCGGCCGCGTGGCCGGATCCCGAGAAATCACCAAAGGGGAAGTACTGAATGTTCAAGAAAACGATCGCCCTCGGCACGGCCGTGGCCGCCCTGCTCGGCGCCGCCGGCACCGCGCACGCAGGCAAGGACCTCGACGCCGTCAAGGCGCGCGGCAACCTGATCTGTGGCGTCAGCACGGGTGTGGCGGGCTTCTCGCTGGCCGACAGCCAGGGCAAGTGGACGGGCCTCGACGTCGACGTCTGCCGCGCGGTCGCCGCGGCGATCTTCGGCGACGCGGAGAAGGTGAAATACGTCCCCCTCACCGCCCAGCAGCGCTTCACCGCCGTCCAGTCGGGCGAGGTCGACCTGCTGTCGCGCAACACGACGTGGACGCTGCAGCGCGACACCGCGCTCGGCCTCGATTTCACCGGCGTGAACTACTATGACGGCCAGGGCTTCATGGTGAACAAGAAGCTCGGCGTGAAGAGCGCCAAGGAGCTCAACGGCGCCACGGTCTGCGTGCAGCCCGGCACCACCACCGAGCTCAACCTCGCCGACTACTTCCGCGCCAACAAGATGACCTTCAAGCCCGTCGTCATCGAGAAGGTCGAGGAAATCCGCGCCGCCTTCTTCGCCGGCCGCTGCGACGTCTATACGACCGACGCCTCGGGCCTCTACTCGACGCGCGCCGCCAACGTGCCGCCGCCGGCCAAGCCCGACGACTTCGTCGTGCTGCCGGAGATCATCTCCAAGGAGCCGCTCGGACCGGCCGTGCGCCACGGCGACAACCAGTTCGCCGACGTCGTGCGCTGGTCGCTGTTCGCCATGCTCGAGGCCGAGGAGTACGACATCAGCTCCAAGAACGTCGACGAGATGCTGAAGAGCGACAATCCCGCGATCAAGCGCATCCTCGGCGTCACCCCCGGCATGGGCAAGGCTCTCGGGGTCGACGAGAAGTGGGTCTACAACATCGTCAAGCAGGTCGGGAACTACGGCGAGAGCTTCGAGCGCAACGTCGGCATGGGCAGCCCGCTCAAGATCGCGCGCGGCCTGAACGCACTGTGGACCAAGGGCGGCGTGCAGTACGCGCCTCCGATCCGCTGAGCGCGAATACCTGAAACGAGAGCACCGCCGCCCCACAAGGGCGGCGGTTTGCGTTTGGCCACGAGGCAACGATCAAGGGGAGAGAACGATGCGCAAGTTTGCAGCAGCCGCGGCCGCCGGCCTCGCCGCCGTCCTGGCGTCGGGCGCTGCGCACGCGGGCAAGGACCTCGACGCGATCAAGGCGCGCGGCACGATCACGTGCGGCGTGCCCGCGGGCATCGCGGGCTTCGTCGCCGCCGACAACCAGGGCAAGTGGGCCGGGCTCGACGTCGACCTCTGCCGCGCCGTCTCCGCGGCGATCTTCGGCGACTCCGAGAAGGTGAAGTACCTCGTGCTCACCGCCGCCCAGCGCTTCACCGCGATCCAGTCGGGCGAGGTCGACCTGCTGTCGAACAACACGACGGCCACCCTGCAGCGCGACACCGCGCTCGGTCTCGATTTCCCCGCGATCACCTACTACGACGGTCAGGGCTTCCTGGTGAACGAGAAGCTCGGCGTGAAAAGCGCCAGGGAACTGAACGGCGCCACGGTCTGCGTCCTGCCCGGCAGCACGACCGAGCTCAACCTCGCCGACTACTTCCGTGCCAACAGGATGACCTTCAAGCCCGTCGTCATCGAGAAGGTCGACGAGCTGCGCGCCGCCTTCTTTTCGGGCCGCTGCGACGTCTACACCAGCGACTCATCGAGCCTCTACGCCGCCCGCGCCGCCAACGTGCCGCCGCCGGCCAGGCCCGAGGATTTCGTCATCCTGCCCGAGATCATTTCCAAGGAACCGCTGGGACCGGTGGTGCGCCATGGCGACAACCAGTTCGCCGACATCGTGCGCTGGTCGCAGTATGCAATGCTGGAGGCCGAGGAGTACGGCATCACCTCGAAGAACGTCGACGAGATGTTGAAGAGCGACAATCCCGCGATCAAGCGCATCCTCGGCGTCACCCCCGGCATGGGCAAAGCCCTCGGAGTCGACGAGAAGTGGGTCTACGCCATCGTCAAGCAGGTCGGGAATTACGGCGAGAGCTTCGAGCGCAATGTCGGGATGGGCAGTCCGCTCAAGATCTCGCGCGGGCTGAACGCGCTGTGGACCCAGGGCGGCCTGCAGTACGCCCCCCCGATCCGCTGACACCGGTCCGCCAGCTCCCGCCTCGGCCTTCCGGCCCTTGCCTCAAAATGCCGCCGTCCCGAGGGGCGGCGGTCCGCATTTGGCCTGTTGCTTGCAAGCGCGGGCGAGGTGACACTCCGGGTTGAGGCAATAAAGGGAGGGAATAAAATGAGCAAATATTCATGGGCGGGAGCCATTGGACTGGTCGCGGCGCTGGCTTCGGGCCAGGCGATGGCCGGCAAGGACCTCGACGCCATCAAGGCGCGCGGGGCGCTGATCTGCGGCGTCGGCACCGGTACGGCGGGCTTCATGCGCGCCGACGACAAGGGCAAATGGACGGGCCTCGACGTCGACGTCTGCCGCGCGGTCGCCGCGGCGCTCTTCGGCGACGCCGAGAAGGTCAAGTACGTGCCGCTGAGCTCCCAGCAGCGCTTCACCGCGCTGCAGTCGGGCGAGGTCGACATCCTGTCGAACAACACGACGGCCACCCTGCAGCGCGATACCGCGCTCGGTCTCGACTTCACCGCCATCACCTACTACGACGGCCAGGGCTTCCTGGTGAACAAGAAGCTCGGCGTGAAGAGCGCCAAGGAACTCAACGGCGCCACCATCTGCGTGGCTCCCGGCACCACCACCGAACTCAACCTCGCCGACTACTTCCGCGCCAACAAGATGACCTTCAAGCCGGTCGTCATCGAGAAGGTCGACGAGGTGCGCGCGGCGTTCTTCTCCGGCCGCTGCGACGTCTACACCAACGATTCGTCGACGCTCTACGCCACGCGCGCCGCCTACGTGCCGCCGCCGGCCAAGCCCGAAGACTTCATCGTGCTGCCGGAGATCATCTCCAAGGAGCCGCTGGCCCCGGCCGTGCGCCACGGCGACAACCAGTTCGCCGACATCGTGCGCTGGTCGCAGTATGCGATGCTTGAGTCGGAGGAATACGGCATCAACTCCAAGAACGTCGACGAGATGCTGAAGAGCGAGAACCCGACGATCAAGCGCATCCTCGGCACCACGCCGGGCATGGGCAAGGCGCTGGGGGTCGACGAGAAGTGGGTCTACAACATCATCAAGCAGGTCGGTAACTACGGCGAGAGCTTCGAGCGCAACGTCGGCAAGGACACGCCGCTCAAGATCGAACGCGGCCTCAACAGGCTGTGGACCCAGGGCGGCCTGCAGTACGCCGAGCCGATCCGCTAGACCGGCCCATGGGGCCAAGGGGTCTGGTGCAAGTGTAGGATTCCCTCCTACACTTGCACCCAAACTTGAGAGGCACGCGGGCCAACCGCGTCATCGGGCATAGGCAGGGGGACTAACGCATGGCAGTCGAGGCACTCGGCTCCCGCTCACGCACCACGAAGGTGGCGCCCTGGAACGATCCGACCATCCGGGGCTGGGTCTTCCAGCTCGTCGTCGTCGGCCTGGTGGCCGCCCTGGCCTGGTTCCTGGTCTCCAACACGCTCGAGAACCTCGCCCGCCAGAAGATCGCCTCGGGCTTTTCCTACCTCAACCGCGAAGCCGGCTTCGAGATCGGCGACACGATGATCGCCTACTCGCCGGCCAACACCTACGCCCGCGCGATCTTCGTCGGCCTTCTCAACACGCTGAAGGTCGCCGTCATCGGCATCTTCCTGTCGACCCTCTTCGGCACGCTGATCGGCGTGGGACGGCTGTCGCCCAACTGGCTGTTGTCGAAGATCTGCGAATACTACGTCGAGATCTTCCGCAACGTGCCGCTGCTGCTCTGGCTTTTCCTGATCTACAAGCTGATCAGCGAGGCGTTCCCCGGCCCACGGCAGGCGATCAACGTCCTCAACTCGTTCTTCCTGAGCAATCGCGGCCTGTATTTCCCGGTGCCGCTGGCGCATCCCAGCCACGAATGGATGGCCGTCGCTCTCGGGGTCGGCATCGTGGCCACCTGGTTCGTCGCGCGCTGGGCCAGGAAGCGCCAGGAAGCGACCGGCCAGCCGTTCCACACGATCTACACCGGCATCGGCCTCATGCTCGGCCTGCCGATGCTGGTCTGGCTGGCATTCGGCGCCCCGGTCGGCACGAGCTGGCCCGAGCTCAAGGGCTTCAACTTCGTGGGCGGCACCGTGATCCAGCCCGAGTTCACCTCGCTGCTGGTCGGCCTGGTGCTCTATACCTCGGCGTTCGTGGCCGAAATCGTCCGCTCGGGCATCCTGGCGCTCAACAAGGGCCAGAGCGAGGCCGCCGCCGCCATCGGCCTGTCGCGCGGCCAGGTCATGCGGCTGGTGCTGCTGCCGCAGGCCATGCGCATCATCGTCCCGCCGATGACCAGCCAGTATCTCAACATCACCAAGAACAGCTCTCTGGCGATCGCCATCGGCTATCCCGACCTCGTCGCCTCGGTGAACGTCACCATCAACCAGACCGGTCAGGCGATCGAGAACATCCTGATCATCATGGCCGCCTACCTCACGGTCAGCCTGTCGATCTCGGCCTTCATGAACTGGTACAACAAGCGCATCGCGCTGCGGGAGCGCTGACATGACCGACGCCCTGCCCGTCGGTGAACGCCGGCAACTCGCCCCTCCCGTCGTCGACACCGGCGTACTGGGCTGGGCGCGCAAGAACCTGTT